>OVXK01000022.1_pt1 | contig 190665 bp, 183 predicted proteins | sample 1732021 | NCBI WGS metagenome assembly OVXK01 (sample SAMEA4413051, study PRJEB24355) | metagenome | biome: human; feature: gut; material: faeces | place: United Kingdom | collected 2010 | reverse complement strand
AAAATATCCAATTCTATATCTTTTCTCTTATTTTCTAATTTTAATTGTTCTACTTCTGACAGCTCTTCTAATCCTTTACCGTAGGTATATTGTTTACCAACTTGTTGTGAAAATCTATAACTTTCCCTATTTCGATACCATCGCCACCAAGTTTTCACTTGTGTTCTATTTCTAATATTTAATTCTTTCATAATTTCTTTTGTTGAAAATCCTGCTACTTTCATTTCAACTGCTTTATACTTTGTTTCTACTGAATAAGAAACTCTTTTCATAGAAAAAAACACCTCCGTATGATTCATTTTAATATGAATTCAACAAAAGTGTTTTTATATAATTCCCACTAATTGGGGTCAGTCTACATTATTGCTTGGCTTTCGTTTAATTTTATACTTATTTAATAGTTTAATACCTACTGTACAGAATGATCAGTATAGTTATGACGTGCTTTTCGTTGTGATTCTATTATATGTATAGTATTTGAACTTAAAGGGGGGGCTTTGAGGGTTTATAGGTTTGACAGTTTTGAACTTAAGGCAAAATATGCGATGCCCTGTATAATCGATGTTTTTTCATTATTAATGATTTGGGAACGGGAAAGGGTGAGGATTCAGAACATTTTCCCGTTTCTTCATTTAGACATAAGTTTTTCAAGTTTTAACTCAATATATATTTAAAATTTCTTTTGATTAGTAGATTTTATTATCAACTTCAATCATCTTACTAAAACACTCAATTTTTTCTTAAAGAAGATTTAGCGATAACTCTATTTGCTTCTGCTACTTTTTCAATTATCTTTTTCATAACTTCAATATTTTCATTGTTTAACTGATTACTTACTTTGTCCAATTCTAAAGCTAACTTTCCGAGACTGCTTCTTTGCTCACTTTCATAATACTTATCATTAACGTCACATTCAATAAAATAATTTATAATATCTTGAATATCCTTAATACTAACTTCTATATTAACATTTGCTTACCTCCATTTATTCAAAATTATTTTGTATATTATATTTTTTAATTTTATTAGTGAGTAATGAAAAATCAAATTTTCTAATTTTCTGATTTACATTAATTTCAGATATCTTCTCAACTAATTTCTTATCAAACAAATTACCTATAATAGTATTTACTGCTTTTATTTTACTATCATATGGTTCACTATAATAATATTTATCGGTTTCGTATTTTATCGTTGAAAGTGGTTCTTTAATATTACCCTCATAACAAATTATGATTAAATTAATAGCATTTGAAAGCTGTAAAGCCACTTCATTATACTGTTTTCTTTGCCTATTAATATTTAAATTACCTTTATTCGTTACGCCCTGCAATTGATTACCTTCATTAATTACTTTAAACGGGTTAAATAAAGGTAATTTATCTTGATTTGATAATTTTAGTAAATCTTCAGCAATATGATAACCACAATTAAACGTACCTAAAACTTTTTTAGAATTACCTTTTAAGCTGTATGAAAAACAGTAATAGCTATCTGTCAGTATGCCGCCTTCACCGTCTTTCTTTTGACCTTCTAATAATTTTAAATGTGATATAGGTGTCACATCATATTTCGCAAGAAATTTAAGTCTATTTTCATGACCTCTTAAATTCATACTTAAAAACCCCTTTATTTAAATTTGATACATTATTATTAATTAATCTGATTTTCACTGTTCATCTACTTACTCATATTTTTTACCATCACTTATGATAACTTTCCCCTTATTAGTGATTTTTGCTAAAAATTAAAAAGCCGATCTAATGTTATTAGAACGGCTTGAAAAAATAATCATTTTATTACTACTCATTTTCTGAGTATACTATCATTATAGCGTTTATTATAGTTGAATAATTATTGAATATTTCTTCTAATAATACTAAGAGTTCCTCCGACTCTCCTTTTTCAATATATGTATATTCAATTAATGTGATTTTTTCATTTATAAAAATCAAACTCATTCTTATATCACGATCTATCTCAAACCAGTTATTTCCTAGTTCATATGCAGAACTGATGTGAAATTGTTCATAAAATGTAATTAACACTCCCACTATGTCTTTTATCAATGTCAATAAATTTAATTCTCTTTGTTTGAAATTCTCATTTTTCAATCTCTGACCTAATTCATCTACTAAGGATGAAAAATATTTAAAGTCTGATTTATTGATAAAAAAGTTTATAAAATTATAATACATATCTTCGTCCCAATAGTTTACTAATTTAAAGTGAATGTCCATTTTAAATTTTAAATCTTCAATCTCATTTTTCTTTTCTTCTAATAAATATAAACTATTTTCGATATTATCAATTAAACATTCTTCTAATATATTGTTTTCTTCTAATTGATTTATCATATTCTGAATATATCTATCAATATCAAGTAAAAGATCAACTATTTGTTCATGTTCGTTATTTATATCAGTATATTCACTGAATTCATACCTTTTTTCTTCAATATTTGAGAAATAAAATTCTTTTACACGCTCAAATGATGACTCAATTTCCTCTATCTCATTTTCTTCTAAAACACCATATAAATTTACATTTTCGATATCATTTAAAAACCAGTTCATTTCATTTGACTGAAACATTTCATTTAAGAAATTTAAATATAATTCAAAACTCAACGGCTTAATTCCAATTTGCAAGCGGTAATCTTCATTAAACAATTTATCATCCCCCGTTTTTAATTAACTATATAATAATCTATATTTTTGTGATTAGCTACTTAATTTAACTTACAAAGTATAAGGAACAATATTTTTTTACAGAGAAAATCACAAAGAAAGTCACATATAGCTTTACTATTTGATATATTTGTGTAAAGGATAACATAGAGGTGGAATATAAATGGCGACAATTGGATTTGAAGAAAAATTATGGCAAGCTGCGGATAAATTACGAGGGAGTATGGATGCAGCAAAATACAAGAATGTAGCGTTAGGCATCATATTCTTGAAGTATGTATCTGACTCTTTTGAAGAAAAGTATGAAGAATTAAAAAATGATGATTTAGCTGATGAAGAGGATAAAGATGAGTACTTAGCAGAAAATATTTTCTGGGTACCCAAAGAAGCACGTTAGCAGTATATTAACGATAATTCTAAGAAACCAGAAATTGGTCAAATTATTGATAAAGCAATGATAGCATGTAAAAAATTTCGTTATTTCATAAAGTTATCTTAGATTATTAATATATAGTATAGCAAATAACAGTTGCTATTTCGAAGTAAATTAATTTAAATTATTGCGTAAATTTAGAAGAATTTTGTATACATTAGTATTTTTCTTAATAACTAATATGTGACGTATTTCGTGACATGGCAAAAATTTGAGGTTTTGAAGAGAACTACCAATCTTTTTATAGTCCGTAAACAGATTCAATATTTTTAAGTGTATTCTTTGATATAGTTACATTTTGTTATCTTGTTTTTTAAAATGGCGAAGAGTTATTAAGAATTTAGATATACATGGAAAATAGATTTAAACTTAAAATCTTTAAACATTTTAGAAATATCTGTCTTCTTCAAAGTGTTTGAGCTATTAATCAGTTTATTAATAAACTCATATATGGAGTTACTATCTTTTTACGTAAATATATCTAATGTACGACAATCAGTGCTAATCGCGTAGTATAATAAGACTAATTTTATTTTGATATGTTTTTATTCATTTTGAAATTTATAGTTTATTTTTTAATTTGACATCAAATAGGTGTTTATTTTTGTACTCATCTATAGATAGTTAGGTAATTGGAAGTTAATAACAAATTCTCCTAATTTCTTTAGTAATAAAAGAGGAATCATATTAGTGTATTGAATTAAAAAAATCTCTTAGAAAAAAATAAGTGAGAAATTATAATGAAGTATTTCAAGACTCAAATGAACCAAAGCTTTCTGAAACATAAACAAAATATATCTACAGCCAAAGAAAAATTGATGTGGGATTTATTTTTAGATTTATGGAGGCTATGGTGGGTTTACCCTACTGTCAGTTCGAGATATAAATAAAGTCAAAAGAAATTTAGTTTTATGTTAATGGTATTTAATATAAGAAATAGTAGTTCTGCGAGCTAAATATTATCAAAATAATAATAAAAAAGACAATTTCTAATAATATAAAGATTGTCTTTCTTATTTGTTTAAGATATCTATATACCGAATTCTTTGGAAATATAATATGTAAAAAAGATTAGTAATCAATAAATTCTCTTATTTTTCCTTCTGAATCTCTATATAAATTTTTTTGCAAAAGGATATCTTCTTCAGATTCAATATCTACACTATCTACCAATTTTTTATTTCTAACATCAATAAGTCGTGTATAAAAAATATATAAAAAAGGAATTAATAAAAAGAATTTTAATTTTTTCATAGAAGTTACCTTCCTTATTCAATAACTATAAGCTAAGACTAGCATTTATTTTAATATTTGTAAATATATTATTAAAAATAGATGTATATAATTAAAAATTATCAAAAAGTAGTAAAATTAAAATTTACCTTTCACAGCACTTTTGTTAAAATTATTCATAATATGTAAATTTTATGTGAAGATTAAAGTATAATATATACATATGAGAAAACTATGCTCTTTAGTATTAGGTGAACATTTTAGGGAGGAAAATAGTTTGCAATATTCAATAGTTATGCCTTATAAAGAAACGGATAAAAAGATGTTTAATGATTGTTTAGATAGTCTTAATAATCAAACTTTTAAAGATTTTGAGGTGTTATTTATACATGATGGAGATTCAAATTTGCATGACGAAATAAAAAATATTAATTTTAATTATAAAGTTTTAGAATCTACTGTTTCATCAAACCCTCAATATTATAGAAATAGAGGCATTAAGGAAGCAATGGGTGAATATATCTTGTTTATGGATAGCGATGATTACTTACATCCTAATTCGTTAAGTTATGCCAATGAAATTATAAATGAAGAACACGATTTTGTGGTTAAACTAGGAGTAAAAAATACTCACTATACTAAAAGTTTAACTTTCAAGGAAAATACTCGAAGTTTTTATAAACCTGAAACTTCCGAAAAACTAAGAAAGCTACTTACTGATATAAATAAAGAAAATGTATCTAATTCAGAGTTTATTAATAAACTATATGAGCTTGAATTAGTAAAGCATAGTTATAATAATATTAAACAAAATAAGTTTTTAGACAATATTAATTATCGTTTAAAATCTAATGGGTTAATAATTAATAGACAATTCATAATAGATCATGAACTAGAATTTGATACAACTAACAGTTTATATGGAGATATTCCGTTTGTTATCAGATTATATAATTTAGTAGATAGAATAAAACAAACAAAAGTAAAATTATATTTTAAATTAATACATAACGATAGTATTAGTTATCCGTCGCATACACAAAAATTTAAAGAAACTAAAAGCTATTATAAATTATTAGCTTATGATAAAGCATTGAATTATTGTCCTAATTTAAACTTAGCGAGAAAATTAAAAGGTTTTGCTACGAGGGAATATTTATATTATGTATGTAAAAGTGAAGATTTTCGAAACTCATTTAATAATGTAAAACCAATATATTCAATTTTACGAGATTTACTAAATAAACCTTCAAAAAGACTCAAAATCAATGTGCGTCATAAATTGGAAATTAATGCTATTAAGAACAGGGAATATAGAAAAGCCTATAATAGATCAAGAAGAAGAGTTAAGTTGTATAATACTTATAAATTTTTGAAACCTAAAAATGAAAGATATAGAAAAAAAGTTATACAAAAAAATATATTTACAAAACTGCCAATACGTAAAGATTTGGTAGTTTATGAAAGTTTTTTAGGGAAAAATTACTCTGATAGTCCTAAAGCAATTTTTGAATATCTTAAATCATCTGATAGCGATAAATTTAAACATGTTTGGATTTTGAATAATAAAGATATTTTAGAAGATTATCCAATATTAAATGATGAAAATGTGAAAATTATTGATAGATTTAGCTGGGAATATTTTTATTATGTAACTGTCGCAAAGTATTTTATACTAAATATGAGACAGCCCAAATGGTTAGTTAAAAAGAAAGATCAAACTATTTTATCTACGTGGCATGGTACTCCTTTAAAAAGATTAGTATTTGATATGGATAATGTAACTTCAGCAAGTAAAAGTTATAAACAAGATTTTTATCAGCAATCAAGAAATTGGGATTACCTAATTGCTGCTAATAAATATAGTGAGCAAATTTTCGAGAGGGCATTCAAGTATCCTACTTCAAATATTTTAACTTATGGTTATCCTCGAAATGATATCTTAAGTAATTATAATCAAGAATATAAAAATAAGGTTAAACAAAAGTTAAATATACCTACAGATAAAAAAGTCGTTCTTTATGCTCCTACTTGGAGAGATGATGAGTATCATGGAGTAGGTCAATACAAATTTTCATTAAATTTAGACTTAGAACAAATGAGACAAGAATTGGGAGAAGAATATATCGTATTACTTAGAATGCATTACTTTATATCGGATAGATTAGATATTTCAGAATATGAAGGATTTGCGTTTGATTTTTCTAAATATAATGATGTAAATGATCTTTATATTGTAAGCGATATATTAATCACAGATTATTCTTCAGTTTTCTTTGATTATGCTAATCTGAAAAGACCTATTTTATTCTACACTTATGACTTAGATAAATATAAAGATGAACTGCGTGGTTTCTATATAGATATGGAAAAAGATTTACCGGGACCGCTTTTATTTGATTCATTGGAAGTTATTAATAATATAAAAAATATTGAGGTTGTAAATAATAATTATAAAGAGAGATACGAAGCATTTTATAATAAATTCTGTTTATTAGATGATGGAAAAGCAACAAAAAGAGTTGTTGAAAAGGTTATTAAGTAATATTTAAAAAAATAATTAATAGAGCATCCCTCACCGCAAAAGTGAAGGATGCTCTGGTTTTACTATTATATACATTTTATTTTGATAAGTAGCGATTGATAATATCTTGAAAATCATTATTAAGTACCGTTGTTATAGATTCATCATTCATAAAATCGTCATAGGTTTTATCAAGTATTTCCTCATCATCGATGTTTGTGAAATGATGTAGTAGACCTTTTACTATCGAAATATAATTCTGTGAGACTAAACAACTAGTAACCGTTCGCCAATCTGATTGTGTAGTGTTATGGTTCATAGATAATCCTCCTTTTATTTCAATGTCCATTTTTGACGAGCTTTAGGATTGAGTGGGTGCATGATTTCATTTGTTGCTAGATTAATGAGCTTTTTGACTTTCTTTTTATGTGGTTTCAACATTTCTAAGACTTCATTAACTCTCGTTTCAACAACTGGCTTCTTCGCATAGGCGCCCCAAGCTAATATCACTTCATCTGATTCTTTGACTGCTTTCATAATTTGAATATCTGTATGCTTATCATAGGCATTTTCTAAATGTTTGAGATTGATAGGTGTCTTAATATTAGAATATAGATTCACAAAATTGATTGAGCCAAATGCATCCATTTCTGAAACTTTGTTCATTATCAATTGGGTAGTTAAATCTATACGAAGAAGGCCCGTATAATTTGGATACATTGTGATGATTGTGATCGTTTGTTTTTCGCTATCCCATGTTTTCTTAAGTAGATAGCGATGTTGTTGGTCATCACTGAATATAGCTTCAGTTTCTAATATGTTTTTGATTGTTTTCATGTAGTATTCACTCCTCTAGTATTCTTCCGGTAGTAACATGACGTAATAAGAAAGGTATACATCATCTTCTCGTATAATGTATACCTTATTTATATTGATAGCTTTTGAGTAATTAGCTTTATGAATTTTGATATACTCAGGACGTTCTTGTTTGTGTTTTACGTATAATTGATTTTTGTACATGTTGAACTGAAAGACATGAAAGTAATCCATTTCTTCTAGTTCCTTGAACTGTTCGCTTTCACGTTTCGCTACAAGTTGCCATAATTGGTGTTGTAATGTGGTAGGTAAGTGATTGGCAATACCCCTTGTGATATATCTATTCATAAGCGTTATCCTTTCGTTCGGATTCTTTCATCCATGTGATGATTTCACTTAGGATAGTGATTGCTAATTGTGTTAGTTTGATATATTTATGCATTTTATTGTCCTCCTGTTAGTAAGTATCGTTGATCCAAAAGGGGCATGATAGTGTTGTGTAGATATAAGAAATCCATATCGTGATTTTCGTCGATATAACCGATGGCTATGAGTTGTTTCTGATAGTAGAGGATGAAGGGATAGATATTACTTTTGTGAAGTGTGTATGAGTAGTAGGTATTAGTCTGAAGTATTTTATTACTAAGTGGACCAAGTCTTACGTGTTGTTCAGGTAGAATATCATCAGCGACTTCTTCGATGGATTCACATTCCCATTTTTCATCCTTTGGCAGATTGAATAAGTTAGTTATATAGTGTTTGAGTTGTTGTTCTAATGTCATCATTATGACCTCCTAATGTGTTTGATTGATGTATGCATGTGATACATCATTTTGATAATATATATTTGATTTTTATTTCATTTCGCTCACTTTTGTCACTAATAACTAAGTGGTAAAAGTGGTAATTTGGTCGATGAAATAATCATTTTGACCATATATTTCAAATTGAAATTTGGGCATAAAAAAAGACCCCCAATCTTTTTTCAAAGATTGAGGGATAAGACTTTCGTCAATTTTATACCTTACAAGTTTTACTTGTTTATCTGTCGTAATTTCAATTGAATCAATTAACATTTTCATAAGTTGATTTTTAGCTTCGGGTGTAGCCTTTCTTAAGTACACACTGAATCGTGTTATCATCAAAATGAGTCGTGCTTTTAACTTATCAAAATTGGGTATATCATCCTGTGATTGATTTGCTTGTTTTGCTTCTTTAATTTGTTGGTCTAATACTTCTAACTGTTGATTCATTTCACTTTGTTTAGCTTTTAACATTTCGCTATCCATTTCATCATCTAAGAACAATTCCAATAATCGTTCTTGTTGTGTTTTAAGCTTAGCTTTTTGTTTTTCTAAACTATCAATGTCATATTTAATTTCTGGTTGGTTACTATGCTTTTGTTTCAGTTCTTCGATCACATTTGACGCAATCTGCTTGATAATATCTGGTTGAGACAGAATACGATTCAAATGAACATTAATTACACGCTCGACGACTTCAGCATTGATGGAATTACTGTGACATGCAGAACTCCCTGAACGATTGAATAAGGAACAAATGTAATAACGCTTGATTGTCCGTTCTTTGGACTTTTTCGTTTTATAATACGTCCGTCGACATACCATATTATTTCCGCATTCTGGGCATTTAATAAGACCACGTAAGTAGAAATCTCCACCAATAGGTCTGCCCGGTTTAAAACTTTTAGAAGCTAATTTTTCATGAACTTTGTCAAATACCTCTTCACTTATAATGGCTTCATGTTTACCTTTGACCAATATCACATCATTTTTATCACTTTTGCCACTTCTTCGCTGTACAGCCCAGTTTTGATGGTTATTGAATCTGACATAGCCTTTATAGACTGGATTATTCAAAATGTATTTAACACCATACACTGAAAATGGCTTTTGATTAATAGTACGATACCCCTTTTGATTAAGTACGGTTGTAATGGCTTTGAGGCCTTTATTATGATTCAAATATAAATCGAAAATTTCACGTACAATATTAGCTTCATTTTCATCGATAACCAAATCATTTTTCTGTGTAAGTGGATTAAGTGATAATTTGTAGCCTAAAACACGACCGGTGATTGCCTCTCCGCTCCTTGCCTTAGCATTCATAGAAAGTTTCACATTGGAAATCAAAGTCTGGCGTTCTATAGATCCTATTAACCCAAACATTGTAACGAGTACTTCTCCAGAAGCATTGGATGTATCAATATTCTCAGAAATCGATTTATACCCTACATCATGTTCTTTGAATTCATGAATAATATTAAACACGTCTCTCATTGATCGTGAGATACGATTCAATTTCCAACTTAACACCATTTCGATTTTATTATCCTTAACATCTTGTAATAGACGTTTCATTGCCGGACGACCTTCAATATTTTTACCTGAAATGCCTGAGTCAGTATATGTCTCATAGTCATAACCTGGGAAATTTTTCACAACTTCTTTGATGAGTACTTGTTCCTGCTCTTTTACAGAATAACCATGTTCTGACTGCTCAGACGTACTAACACGTGAATAAAGTGCAATTTTACCCTTCATATCATACCGTTCTCCTTTTATTAGATTATTGCTACAGACTATCGGTCTTGTAACAACATATAGATAATATATATTTATAATTTCGTTTCATTTTTATCACTTTTACCACTTAATTATATGAGTACTACAGGCAGTTGCCTGTAGTACGTAATTAGATTACTTACCTTTATTGATACGTTCTTCTATGATAGGCACAAGCACTTCTACAAATGCTTCAATTTGTTCATTATTCATCGTCAAAGTCCTCCCAATCAAAATCCAAATTCTCTTCATCTAATGCCTCATCGTCTGTTATATTTTCATTTTTATCTAATGAAATAATATTATCTTTTTCCGAAATATCATGAATCTCTTTTTTATTGGCTTCTTTCCAACCTAAATCAATCCAATAATCGTAGCCATTGTATAGTTTGGTTTGAGTATCAAAGTTTGCTTGAATTAACTGATTAATAACCTGAGAACTCACCTTTATTTCTTCATTAATAACTTTATTTAACTCGGATACTTTGATTCGTGATCCTGATTTGATTTCTATAAGTTTTCTGAGTAAATTAATACATGCTTTCTGATTTGGAATACTTACGGACCTGCTAGAAACAAATTCATATCCAAAATTTAACCAATCGTGAGTAATTTCAGTGACACGGCTATTTTCAAGGTACTCGATATCTGCTTTTACAATCTGTTGATACACATACATCAAGTAAAGAAAGATTTCTTTCTTCTCACTCTGGAGCTTATCAATTAATGAAGTGTCCGCTTTTTCAACATAATACTCACATGGAATAATATTAACTCGACGCTCCAAAGCTTTCGCATGTTCAGGAGGAAAATTAAGTATCGCATTTGTACTAAAAATAAGTTTCAAATCCAAAATGACTTCCACTTGAGTTTTTCCTTTACGATCAACATGCATTGATTCTACAGATAATAACTTTTTGAAGTCATTTACGATCTTTTCTTGAATCCTAGATTGTCCAATTTCATGACTTGCCATTAGACTTTTGTCAATTAAACTTTCTTTGTCAAAACGACCTTCAAGCTCATTAAGTGGCTTAGACACAATATCTTTACTATAGAAAAATGATTTAACTAGTTCAATATATACAGATTTACCATTCTTAGCTCCACCATACAAAATGAGACCTCTACGGTATTTAGTATCAGCTGTAAGTAATACTGCTGTATGCTGGAAAAGAAAGTATTGTAAATCATCGTCATAATTCGCAAGTTGTAACATATATTGCTTAAAATAAGGCGGTATCTTATCAGTAATTACATCATTTGTACTTAATGATAAATTCAATCGTGTTTTAGGAAAGATATCGATTGAATTTTTAACGACTTGAAACGTATTAAGATCGAACATATTTTCACCACAACCAATATAGTGCTCATTTTCAACAAGTTCTTCTACATCTGTTGATTTTTGCAATCCATCTACGACATTTTTTAGAGTGCTTAGTGAAGGCTTATAATCTACAAGCAATACTTGTATCATTTTAGATATCAACCCTTGTAATTCATCTCCATTTATCTTTTGCCACCCGTTAGCTTTGAAAACAAACAGTTCTGAATTAAAGCGTTTGATATGAAAAACCTTTATCATCATTTCCATGAGTACGGTGTCATTAGGATTCTTCTTAATACCAAAATAACTATAGATGTTAGGTCGATAATCCGTATCTTTTGGGATATTAAGTCGTAACTGATCGATAAGTTCGTTATACACGGTTTCACCTTGAGCCGTTTCTTCTATTTCATCGTCATTATTAACAGGAATAGTTAGGATAGCAATCAGACCTTGACGGTCGATTGCCTCCTTAGCCACACTTAATAGCTTAGATAACATTTGTAATATATGATTCATGATAATACGCCTCCAAACGCATCTAACGATGCTACATCTTGTACATAATAGTTACCGTTATATTGACCTAATAGAATTAAATGTTTCTGATCAATATAAGGCTCATAGTTTTCATGACTTGCGCTATAGTTACTATGACGTTCGAGCCAGTCATTAATTGATAATTGTTGATGTGTCACATTGACCACAACACTACGGTTCACATAGAATATTTGTTGATCTATCTCTATTTCATACGTAAATTGATGTTTTATGTCGCCTGAGTAATCTGTCTCAGTCACAGAATGTAATGTAGCAACGTATATAGATCCTTCTTTTAACGATGTACTTTGGGGAATTTGAAGACTTTTTCCTCTATCATTATTCATTGTCTATACCTCCTAAAGCTTCCACTGTCACATGTGCAAATTCACCATTAAACAGTTGATTAGCTGTATCTTTCATGAGCTGTGCTACACTTTGTGCAATCTCCTTATCATTACATTCAATCATAATCGCATCGTGTATCGGCACTATAATCTTGAACGTTTTTTGTTCGCACTGTGCTTTGTACACTTCCAACAAAATGTGCTTGAAAATATAGCTCGCTACCGTTTGTACGTAAATTGCCATAATACTACTACCTTGAAATGCGCTCATATCATGTTCAATGCCGTAAGGCGTAGGCATTGTTTTATATTTTTCGACTTGCTCTTTAAATTCAATGATCTTCTTGAATTTGCTCATTACTTGTAGCCAGTTAATTTCACTAACCTCTTGATTGATTTTGAATTTAGAGCTACTATAACGACCGCCAAAAAGAAATGACCCTATAAATGCACGTTTCACACTCACGCGCTTCTCTTTTGACAAAGATAAGTCTCTCAGTAATGCATCGTATAACCCTTCTTCAAGATTCAAGTAGTCAATCAGTTGTTCGTCTTGTGTCATATACGCAGCAACTGATGGTTCGAATGATTTAAAATCTATTGTATAAACCTTTTTAAATTGCGAAGGTAAAATCGTTTGTTGGACTAATTTAGGTAAGCCTTGAACATTAAATCTTTTCGTTGTTATCCGATGTGTTCGTGTGCCAATCAACGATAATTGTGTATATAATCGATTCGTACCATTTAATGACTGATCTAATCTATCAAATAGGTGTTCGATTTTATCAGAATGTTCATCGTTCTTAGCCTTTTCAAGCATTGTCGCTTTGATATCAGGTAATTTATCGGTATCAAGGTTAATAGATTCTGATTCAATCTCTTTCTTTAATGGTTCTAAATTATGGTGTACTTCCACATATTGGTCTAGCTTAGCTTTTTCATTAGACAAAAGCTCATTATATTGTTGATCTAGCTGTTGGCTAATTTGTCTTTGTAGCTGCTGAACTTTATCTTGATTTGAAAATTTGTTCATTAAAAAGTGTTCTGTTTTATTGCTTTGAGGTAATTTTGTAATTAAATCACGTGTATTTGTTTGATACATAGTGTTTTGCTCCTTCTATAAGTTATTACACAACAATCTCCCGGGCTAATTATCGTGTGAACATCACAACGTTGTATCTATAATATATATGACTCTAATTAATTACATAATTGCTTCCATCACATTCATTTTCATAATGGAAGCCTAAAATTACAACAAAAGAGCCAACTCATTTTTGAGTTGGCTCATTATAATTATTGCTTTTTGTATTTGGACTAATATCATACAAATTATTCCTAATTTTAACTGACAATAAATTATCGATATAATCACTTATTTTATTCTTTAATTTGTAGTCAATATCGCTTTTATCATCAAAAGCATGATATGTTTCTTCTTTATTTTTTCTTCTCTCATCTTTATCATCAACAGCATCATCAGGATAATGTTGCTCTCTTCCGCTAGACTTACTTATTTCAAGAGAAAATGGCGTTAATTTACTTTTTATTCTACTAAGTTCCTTTAAAAACGATCTATAGTATCTTGCATTTTCATCATTCGAATTTATACCATTATTTAGTAAGTAAATACCTAATCTGTCTATTGAATTTTCAACATCATTGAAAAGTTGTTTGAATAAATCTGAATCATCTTTTTCATACTTAAATTTTCTTGTTGCTACTAATTTTTCAATGGTACTACTTCTATCATATCTTTCTTTTTCAAACATTGTTTGCATATTGTAGTTAATACTTTCCTGATCTATTTCTTGATTCAAACAATTTATTAATAATTGATCCAAAAATGGTGTCTTTATTTTATATTTATCTATAAAAAACAAGATATAATTTTTACTTTCATTATCTTTTGCTTTTACTATGTTATTACTAAACTCAAAGCAATGATATAAATAAACAAAGTTTAGTTTCTGATTTTGATTTGTATTCTTGGACTGTATCTTATTATATTCATGTTGGATATCGTTAATAACTTTACCATTGAATTCAGTAATTTTCTCGCTAATTTGCTCCCAATTCTTCACCCCACCGTCTGTCAAAAAATAATCTTTAAAATAATTGAAATGAACCTTATCTTCTTTAGCCTCATTGATTGTTTCTTCAATTGCGTTAGACATCATTCTCAATAATTTGTTGCCCTCATAATAATTACTCTCTAAAACTTTATGCATAAATCTTTCAAGTTGCAATTTTAATTTTTTATTTTCAGAGTACCATCTACATTGGGATTGATATGTAAAATCAGTCAATAATTTTTCCTGTAAGGGAGAATTATCCATATTCATAATTTCTTTCATTATATCTTCAAAATACTCATAAAAATTATGGGAATCATCTCTTAATATTGCTTTTTCAATAGTTGGAATATGTTTATAATTATTATCTGACTTTGGTAATGGATGCTTATCAAGTATTTTCGATAATATATATATAATTTGATATTGAAGTCTATTAAATTCATAGTTAGATCTTTGAGAAATGTATCTTTCACCAAATTGACCTCTTTCATATTCAGGATTATTAGAATTATAAAATGGCTGATATTTTGCAACATCTACACCATACATTTTGTTCAATAATTTTAATTTGTTCGTGAAAGTTGTACCCTTGATCCCTTGTTTCTCTTGTAAATGTCTTTTTTTATAAATTATTTTAGGATTTTCTTTTACAAGATAGAAATAACTAGATGCTTGATACTTATATTCAGATTTTTCTTTATTGTAGAGATAAATATCAATATGAACCTTAAACACCTCTTGAAAAGCTTGCTTTTTATTTTTAGAATCATTCATGAGTTGCTTTAAAGCATTATACAGTTGATTTTTATCCTCTTCTAATGTTCGATTTGAAAATTTGCATAAATACCATTCTTTAGTCACATCAATGTCATTTGTTCGCTTATTTAAGTAACAATGTTCTTGAATGCCTCGTTGAATACTACTTAATGATTCACTTTCAAACTGTATTTTTATGCCTTGACTATCCAATATTACTTTACCAAAATTAATCATAAACTGCTCATATGTACTAATAAAAACTTGTACCTCTCCTGCATATTCTGGTTGTAACAACGGTGATAGTGGAATTTTATCTTCCATAGGCAAAATTTTAAACTTTTTGGTACACTCTTTTATATTATTTATAATTTGATCATCGATATGAACCGTATACTGCATATATGTAGTATTTTCAGTAGATTTTAGAGCTGTAATATTTTTATTCACTTAATTCACCTTCATTGACCCATCTTTATTTAATTATAACTATTTATGTATGCTGTAGCACTACCACTACCAAATTTTAAATTTGATAATGCTTTTTTGTATAAATTTAAATTGTTTAATGTTGTCATCTTTTTGTTATTACAATTATGATTATATTACTATTAATACATGTTTATTATTTTAGTTAATTCAACTTTAACAGCATTTTTCAAACTATTAGGGGTCTCTACTTTTACATTGACACCACCTGTGACAATTAACTTAGCTATAAAATCTATATCTTTCGCGTTCACTTTTGATTTAAATAAATATGTCTCTTCGTCAATATTTTCAATCATATAGTCACTCCACAGGTAGCCTTTCAAGATATTCAATCCCATAACATTGCTTCTAATAAGAATATCAATAGCTGTTTCATTTTTAACCATGAACTGTTGAAAATTCTGCATAGTTATATCATTACACTCTTGAGTCTCTCCCATTTCATATAGTTCTTTTATTTTCGAAATATTTAATAGATTCACTAACTTTGATTCTATATTAGCTACAACAAAATACCATTGATGATTTTTATACATAATGCCAATACCTTTATATTGTTCTTTAATATAGTTTTGTGAATAACAGGTTTCAAAAGACTTATTCTCAATTATCAATCTAATGATTTCATTAAATAACTTATAACTTTTGAACTGATACTTATCTTCATTAAAATATTGAAATAGATCATTATATTGGTTTATTAACTCTTTTTTATTCGAGTTATTATATAATTTTTTTAATATTTCTTGATATTCTGTTTGAAAAGGTAGATTACTCACATTTGAAATACTCGAAAGTGTAAATACTAAAGCTTTCAACTCTTCATCTGAGATTGCTATTTTCGTTTGGTCTCGATTACCTATGATCGTATAACCACCATTTTTCCCTGGATTACTATATAAAGGTACTCCTAATGCTTCAATTTCTTTTATATCCCTTAAAGCGGTACTACGAGAAATATTAAATTCTGACATTAAATCATTTAATTTGAAGTTCCTATTTTCATTACAATATTCAATCATATTATATAATCTAACAGATTTTTTCATTATTATTCTCCTTTTAGTGTCAATAGATGACACTAATTAAGTATATACTCTATTTATAACAAATCTAAGGAGGAAAAAACATGAAATTTCAAGTAAGTCCATATTTTTTAATCACTCAAAATGCAGAGGGTTTAAAAAAGTTGTATGAAGAGCTGTTTGGCGCTAAAACACTGTATATTCAACGTATTAAAGATAGACCTATAGATAAGCAACTTAATATTGACGAAAATGATTTAAATAAAATTGATCAATGTGTACTTCAATTTGGAGATATAAAAATTATGATCGCAGATGACACTGAAGGTTTGCCCATAACACAAGGTAATAATATATCTCTTTGTCTCACTTTTGACCAAGTAGAAGAAACTAAACATGTATATGACCAGTTAATAGAAAAAGGCAGTGAGGTATTGAAAACATTTAGTCCAGAATTCTATACTGAAGGTTATGGTTATGTAAGAGATCCTTATGGTATCTCTTTGCATTTATTTACAAAGAGAAAAAATTAGGTTCTGCTGCAAAGTTGAAAAATAAATGTCTAATCTCAATTTTAAAATAATACTTTGTGTTAACTTGTTAGCATGATGCTAATTTCATGGCATGGCGAAAATCCGCAGATCTGAAGAGACCTGCGGTTCTTTTTATATAGAGCGTAAATACATTCAATACCTTTTAAAGTATTCTTTGTTGTATTGATACTTTGATACCTTGTCTTTCTTACTTTAATATGACGGTGATCTTGCTCAATGAAGTTATTCAGATATTTCGATGTACAATGACAGTCAGGTTTAAGTTTAAAAGCTTTAATTACTTTAGCCATTGCTACCTTCGTTGAAGGTGCCTTATCTGTAATTACCTCTTGAGGTTTACCAAATTGTTTAATGAGACGTTTGATAAACGCATATGCTGAATGATTATCTCGTTGCTTACGCAACCAAATATCTAATGTATGTCCCTCTGTATCAATGGCACGATATAAATAGTTCCATTTTCCTTTTATTTTGATGTACGTCTCATCAATACGCCATTTGTAATAAGCTTTTTTATGCTTTTTCTTCCAAATTTGATATAAAATCGGGGCATATTCTTGAACTCAACGCTAGACCGTTAAATGATGAACGTTTACACCACGTTCCCTTAATATTTCAGACATATCACGATAACTCAATGCATATCTTAGATAGTAGCCAACGGCTACAGTGATAACATCCTTGTTAAATTGTTTATATCTGAAATAGTTCATACAAAAGACTCCTTTTTATTAAAATTATACTATAAATTCAACTTTGCAACAGAACCACTTAAAGACATGTTTGTCATACATATTTGTAAAAATCATAAAATCATGATTATATACATCATTATTTTTGATAATAATTATCTTAAATAATCATTTTTATTAATATAACAAATTGACTATACTAAAATTAAGTTGAAATGAAAGGATAATTATATGAAAAAACATGCATATAAACAACTTTTATTAGGTATGATAGCAATGTTAATCGTTATGTCTATCAGTAGGTTTGCTTATACACCTATATTACCATTTATGCAACAAGATACATCTATGGACAATCAAGAAGCGGGGTTTTTAGCTACATGGAATTATTTAGGGTATTTAGTTGGCGCTGTTATTCCAATATTTTATATTTATAAAACTAAAGTAATAGATTTGAAAATTTACCTTGCTTTAAATATTATTTCTACTATCTTAATGGGATTTACAGAACAATATTTAATTTGGTCAATTTTTCGATTGATTTCCGGGATAACAAGCGGGACGGTATTTGTATTAACTTCAAACATAGTACTAGATTCATTAAAGAAAATACAAAGAGAGGGGATATCAGGTGTATTATATAGTGCTGTTGGATTAGGTATTTTTTTAAGTAGTATTTATCTTTATTTTTTTGCCAGTGTGGATTCATGGAAAATGGTTTGGTTTGTTTTAGGAATAGTTTCACTGGTTTTGGGCTTAATTGTATTGGTTTTTATGAAAGAAAATACAAATACAATAATAAATTTTAAAGAAGAAAAAATGAAAATTAATAATAGACTAAACAAAAAGTTTGTTATCTTTTTTTCTATTGCTTACTTCTTTGAAGGGGCAGGTTATATTATTACTGGTACTTTTCTAGTTGCTATAGTTAAATCAATTCCTTCTGTTGCTGAATATGCGACTTTAAGCTGGATGTTTGTTGGATTAGGTGCAATTCCTTCTACATTAATTTGGTCACTTATAGCTGAAAAAATCAGTTATAAAAAAGCCATTTATGGTGCATTTATTTTACAAATTATAAGCGTTTGTCTACCTGTTTTTACTCATGAAATTTTTAGTTTAGTTATTAGTTCAGTTCTATTTGGAGGGACTTTTTTAGGTTTAACTACATTATTTATTTCTAAAGGACAAAGTTTAATGTACAAAACAGATGACCCCTTAAATTTAGTCTCATTACTGACTGTAATATACAGTTTAGGACAAATGTTAGCTCCTATGTTTGCGGGAATTTTAATTGGTAAATCGAATAATTATAACATTGCTTTAATATTTGCAACTGTTTTATTAATACTGGGTCTTATTTCTACAATATTTAGCTATAAACAAAACGAAAGTATTGGTGAAAAATATGAACTTAAATGACTTAGAAGCTTTTTATAAAGTCTGCGAAAATTGTAGCTTTACTAAAGCAGCGCAAGAACTGAATTATGTTCAATCAAATGTAACAGCTAAAATTCAAAGATTAGAGTCTTATTATCAAGTGAAATTACTATATAGAGATAAAAAAGGAATTAAACCGACACCAGAAGGTATTGAATTACTAAATTATATTAAGAGAATATTCACAATTTTACATGAAGCAGAACATAATGTAAGCAACAATAAAAAATTAAATATTAACATAGGTACAATTGAAACAATAGCTGCAGTTCATTTACCTAAATTATTGAATGAATATAAGAAGAAAAATCCAAAAATTCAAATTAATTTAAAAACAGATAATAGTATTAAATTAATTGAACATGTAAAGAATAGAGAAATGGATTGTGCTTTTATATCTGGGAATATTAACGATAAAGATCTTATTTGCACAAATATCTTTAATGAAAAATTAGTGATTTTATCTCAAAAGGGCAACTTTAAACAGAATATAAACGAAAATAAGTCTATTATAATGTTTGGCGAAGGTTGTTTTTATAGAAAAATTTTTGAAGATTGGCTTAATTATCATGATATTAATATAGAAAATAAAATGACATTAAATACTTTAGATGGCATTTTGGGGTGTGTTGAAGCTGGATTAGGTATAGCATTTTTACCTATGTCAGTATTAAATAAAGGAAATAGCGATGGTATAGAAATAACCAAAGTAGAGGAATCATTTCAAACAATATCACTAAATATCATTTATCGACAAGATAATAAAAATAATAATGTGATAAATCAATTGAAACAAGTTGCTTTTGAGAAAATGAAATCAAATATAATAAAATAGAAGGTGTTAATTATGAATTTAACTACTCAAATCACAAAAATGTTAGGTATTAAATATCCTATTATACAAGCTGGAATGGCAGGAAGTACTACGCCAGAACTAGTTTCTACTGTTAGTAAACAAGGAGGCTTAGGTATGATAGGAGCAGGTTATTTTGATTCACATCAACTTTCGAAAGAGATTTTAGAAGTTCAAAAACTGACACAAGCTCCTTTTGCAGTAAATCTATTTACCCCCAATGATATTAAGTACGATAAAAAACAAATTGAGCAGATGAATACAAAACTCAAACCATATAGAGAAGCGCTTGGATTATCTACTCCCAAAAATAGTACGGTTAAAGAAAAAGAAAAGTTTGAAGATGCAATAGAAGTTATTGAATCATTAAAAGTACCTATCATTGCTTTTACTTTTGGTATTCCAAATCAAAATATTATTAAACGACTTCATAATGCAGGAAAAATTTTAATTGGAACTGCAACATCAGTTGAAGAAGCAGTTGAAAATGAAAATGCCGGTATGGATATAGTTGTAGCCCAGGGCTATGAAGCAGGTGGCCACAGAGGATCATTTACAACAATCAATGGTGAATTTCCATTGGTCGGTACTTTATCTTTAGTACCACAAATTGTTGATAATGTGTCTATACCAGTTATTGCAGCTGGTGGTATTATGGATGGAAGAGGTTTAGTAGCTAGTTTAGCTTTGGGGGCTGGAGCAGCGCAATTAGGTACTGCTTATTTAACAACGAATGAAAGTGGCGCTGATGACAAAATCAAAAATGAAATTATTGAAAGCTCTGAAACAGATACAATACTGACAAATGTATTTAGTGGCAAATTGGCTCGCGGAATTATGAATGAATTTGTACACAATATGAATTTATATTCAAAACAGGTGCCTCCTTATCCTTTACAAAATCAATTAACAACGCAAATACGAAAATCTGCTTTGGAGAAAGGATATACTGAGTGGACCCATATTTGGAGTGGACAAAGTACTAGATTAGCTGACACGGTCGATGCAGCTCAATTAACAAAAAATATTATTAATGATGCAGTCAAAATTATCAATAATAAGTGATAAAGCTTTTAATTTCACTATCAAAAATGGAATTTGTTAATTTCATAAATAACAATCGTAAAATATAATAAATTAATTTAATAAAAATGAGTTTATACGTTTAAACAAATACGCTCATTTATTTTTTGTATACTTTATGTTTATAATGTATTCTTGAAATTGTTTTCATTTTATTTCATTGATTTACGTTAATTTGCTATGAGTTTATACGAGGCCATTTGAAGTTAAATACTATTAATCTAATTTTTAAATACATATTATTGAAATAGTATTAAGCATTTTTATCAAAATCACTAACAAGTAAATCTTTATAAAAAACCGCATCACTTGTGATATGCTTTAAACAAACATAAATATCCTTTATTAATTTTTAACAACATGTATACACATAATTCAGTAATTGAGAATTGGAAAATTTTTTGTGAATAATAAAAGTGATAATGAAATTCATGTGTTCAAAGTGATACCTAATACTGATGTCGTACTTTATAATAGTACAAGTTAATATATGGTATTAAGTATATATATTGATTTGTGATTTCTTTACACCATAATATATTTAATGGGAGTCCTTCGCTATTCTGTGAAGGACTCCTAATTTATGTCTAATTCCTTTCTAATTATATTATGCGCAACCTATTTTTTAGTTTTATTTGTGATACGCTTCGCCTCTCATGATCTTAAATGCGCGATAAATTTGTTCAATCAATATGACACGCATCATTTGGTGTGGAAAGGTCATGTTGCTGAATGATAGTGCGTAGTTGCTGCGTTGTAAGACGTCTTGGTGTAAACCATTGGAGCCACCTATGACAAATGTAAAGTCGCTTTGACCTTGTGTCATGCGTGTTTGTAGTTCTTTAGCGAGTCCTTCTGAAGACAACATTTTCCCTTTGATTTCCAACGTAATTACTGTAGATTGGGGTTTAATCTTATTGAGTAGACGTTGGCCTTCTTTTTCTTTGACTTGTTCAATTTCTTTGTCGCTCATATTTTCAGGTGCTTTTTCATCTGGTACTTCTATTAATTCGATTTTCGTGTAAGGTCCTAATCTTTTTTCATATTCTGCAATAGCTTGCTTCCAATATTTTTCTTTTAGTTTTCCAACTGATACGATAGTAATCTTCATTTTATCCTCCAAAAGTACATAATTTATTCGAGTTATCCACAAGTTATACACTTGTGCACACAATTCCCTCTTAGTATAACAATTGAATTAACATTTTCTTAGTGTTTTTTAAGAATTATACACAGATTTAAGGGAATCTGTTGTGAATTTGTGGATAAGTCTGTGAATAATGTGGGTATTTATGTGTGTATTGTACACATTTCTGGATAACTATTGCCTAATCAGTGGATAACTTTACGGTCGTCTTAACGTTATTTTTACAATTATTCCCTATATTTCAGACCTTTTAGACTCACTTACTACATATATCATCATTGATATTCGATTTTCCACACGCATCTTTTTAACCCTAAATTAATATCATCATTATCTTTATGTAAGTGGGCTATCATTTAACAGTATATGTATCACCCCTACCTGAGTCTCATCAATCATCACTACGACATTCAATCAAATATATGAGTGCTCCACTTTCACCCCAATTAAGCATATAATCAATTAAATGAATTCATATTAATTATGATGATATTGACTTGATAAAGTCTCACATGACATTGCTTTGTGTTACAAAATAACGGCGAAAGTAGCAGTAGATCATTTATTGAGTTGAATCATACATGTGTTGAACATAGAAACTCATTTTTATATTAAATAGTATGGCCACTAACTATAAATACAATATATTTAAAATTTATTTAAATGTCAATTTTTATTTTGTTACAATTTATAAATATTTTTAAATTGTAACTTTATATTTAAGCTTTTATGAGAGTCTTAATATTTTATTTATTCATATTTTTACAACATTACTTTTTTATCAATTAGGAAGTGTAATATAAATCACAAAGCGTGTAAGACATCGTTTGCCCTCGACCACGGTGCATTTTCATTTCACTAAAAAAATTCCTAAATCAATCGTTCATGCTCAAGCCCCGTTTAAACTAACACGCAATCATTCCCTACACTATCAACCACTTTTCCAAAAAAGTAACCTACTTAAGCGCAATACTTAAGTAGGTCGTTTGTCTTACTTCTATTCAATTATAGTGTATAAATCGGTGTGGCTTGTGCTTTATCGGTATCGCAAAGCAACACTTCTTTCTCTGTATCGATATCGTGTTCGTTGAGCACTTGTCCAACACTCATGCGTGCGAGGTCTTTCATATTATTGTCTTGTGATAAATGAGAGAGGTATATACGTTTCGTATTACCTGTAATGACATCACTCATCGCAAGGCCCGCGTCTTCATTGGATACGTGACCCATATCACTCAAAATACGTTGTTTCGTCTTCCATGGATAACGACACATGCGTAACATATCGACGTCGTGATTACTTTCAAACATAAATACATCACTACCTTGAATCATACCTTTCATACGATCTGAAACGTAACCTGTGTCAGTAATCATCGTGAATTTCTTATAATTATTGTGGAAGATGTAGAACTGTGGATCAATCGCGTCATGTGACACGTTAAATGATTCTATATCAAATCCTGCAAGAGATTTCGTTTCATATGGATTAAAGATAAATTTCTGATCCATTGGAATGCGACTGTCTTTCTTCTCTATCGCTTTCCATGTATTCTCATTCGCGTAAATCGGAAGTTTATATTTACGTGCTAAGACACCAAGACCTTTAATATGGTCGATGTGTTCATGTGTCACTAATATTCCGTTTAAATCCTTAATATTTCTGTCGATTTGGCTGAAAAGTTCTTCCATCTTCTTGCCAGTTAAACCTACATCGACGAGTAGGCTACCTTTCTCACTTTCTACGTAAGTGGTGTTACCTGTACTACCACTTGCTAATACACTCATACGTATCAAGCGACTCATCCTTTCTCATATGTACCATAGTTATTTGTTTATAGGGGTGCGGGGAACTCGAGTGTCTTACGCTTTATTGAGATGCTTCAACTAAGTTGGCTTTCACTCAATGTTGATTTTTTATCCTAAATTGCGTAGATATTTTAAAGTTTCGATATTCTTTAATACAGTTATTCAAATATCGAAACGTCACGTCCTCTAAATTTCCTTTATATTATACTATATCAATTTTAAAAGTTGAGTTCCAATAGTCCGTTTATAAACGATACTAACGCCCATTTAAAATACACACCGCTTTATAACAACGTCGATATTGAGCCTAGCATTGCATCCTCTTAAACTATCTAACATATCGACCAACATCATTTTTGATTTCCACCCTATTTAATTACTCAATCACTTTCAATACGTAAAAAAGCCTGAGATCACTCATCGTGTCTCAAGCTTAGTTTATATCATCATATATAGCTTCATAATCAATCCGTGACTCATCACATGTCGTTGGTTCGACAAATGACTTCTAACATAAGTACGCCAAAGCTTGCTCTAGACAGTACAAATTAACGTAACCTTCTATGCTATCGCTTGGCGATTTTATTCAAACGTCACGTCACCCATCAATAACCTCTAATAATCAATCACTTTCGGATTATGATTTGCAGCTTCTACATAATAGGTTTGAACTTGATCCTTGCCTTTATGTTTTACTTTAATTTCCCAGTTAGGTTGGAGTAATTGAACGTTTGTTTCCTTTACCACTGAATAATAGCCTAAGCGTGCGTCTAGCACTTGATCATTTTGTTTTAGATATCTGTTGTAATAAAGGGCTTCAATAGCTTTACGTGGCGTAATGACTTGTTTCTTCGTACTATTTGAACCTTTAGCTACTTGTATATCATCCATCGCTGTCTGCTTATAGCTTGTCGCCTTGCCATCGCTCAAATTAAATGTTAGGCGTGCTTTACTATTATTCATAATTGGATAATCTTTATATGTTTGTTCGTAAGTGACTTTATCTTTAGTTAAATCACTTAATTGATACTCTTTACCGTTAAAGATTTTCTTTGCAATGTATTCTTTGATATCTTGTAAGTTCTTATCACTCACTTGAACGCCTTTATCAATATCTCCTTCAAGTGTTTTATCGGAATCAGACGTTTGCAGGTTTGAATGATCTTTCGCATAACTTGAGAAATTCTTTGAACGGGCAGTAATTTGTTCAAGTTCAGTATCTTTCACGCTTTGATTCAAGACATCCTTGGGCACGTCAATTTCTTCTTGTTGAAAGTTGACTTCGTTTACCTTTTCCGAGTCATTAACTTGTGATTTATTCACTTTATCAATATAAACGATGACTAAAAAGATGTTCACAAGAATAAAAACGAAAATGAAAAGTGTCTTCGTAAGTTTCCAGTTCATTTATTCAAGCCTCCCATCTTTATAGGCATACCAATTGCCATCGTATTCTACAAACCAACGTGGTATTAATTCACAGTTACGTTGAACTTCAATATCTTCGTTATTTGCCTTGTCGTCCATATCATAACCAATCGCAATGTTCGTTACCTTTTCAAAATCAATATCAGGATGGTTGGCTAATGCAGAACGCACGGACTCAACGGTAGGGACGGATTTAGATTCTTCACTGTTCAGTGTGACGTCCGTCTTAAGTAGCGAACGTTGATAATCGTAAACGCCTTTATCCCCCCATGTGACTTGGATTTCATTGAAGTTCTGTTTATTAAACGTTGGGTGACCGTTGAGGAATCGTTGATAAGTGAGTTTCCCCGTTCTATTATCAGTCTTAAATAGTCGATAATCTTCATTTAAGAAGCCACCATGACTATTTATAAACTCGTATGTGCCTGGGATGGTTTCTTGCATGTTGCTTGAACTTTTCGCATCTTCAGATAAATTCTTATAATGATACATTTCATCTTTATCGTTGTAGTTGGCGACGCCAGTATTGTTGTTGTATGTTGTCGTACCACTTTGAGAGCTACGAACAATCGTTGAATCATCAAATAGTATTGAGTTCATGCGTTCAACACTAATCGTATTGAAGACCATGCGATACGTCTTTAAGTCCTTCGGTTTGCTTGGGGCAAACACGTGTGTTGCTTTGTCGATTGTATCTTTATTCGTGATGATTTCCGTATAGGGCTGCATGTCAGGTTCGATACTTTTAAAAGCTTTATCAACATTATTCCCTTTCATCGTTGTCTTAAGTTTAACTACTTCATGACGGTCTTTGCTAATCGCATATAATACGACGTGGTTATTATGATCTTGATCGATGAGGAGGCGATCAAAATTAAAGTTATTCGGCACTTTCGCATCGATATCGAGTACTTGACTTAAATATGTTGAAAGTGGCAAATCATAAGTGAAATCTAGGACGATAAAGTCGTTGCTTAGTTCAGGTATAACAAGGTTATGTTCCCTTTTCAGATGTGATACAGATTTAACTTCTTGATTCTTTAAAGGTTGAATCATCTTATCTAAGACTGCACCTGATGCCACTGTTCCTTGAGATTTATCATCTCTAGAATGCACGATTTGAAATGGTGTGATTGTTCCTTCCATTTCTGCAGTCATTGGTTTAGTAAGTGGTTTAGGTTTATCACTTTTACTATTATCCGTGTTATCAATATTTGAAAGGTCTGGAGAAAAGTTCCAGACCATATATGTCAAAACGATACTCATCAAGACGAGTAGGACTAAAATAATTGATTTAGTATGTTCTTTGTTATTCATCCCAATCACCGTCTTCAATGATTTCGCAAGGAAGTGTAATAAAGATTGACGTACCTTGTCCTTCTACACTGTTAGCCCAAATTCGACCGTTATGTGCTTCGACAATCTCTTTGGAAATAGCTAGACCAAGTCCTGTACCACCCATCTTACGTGTACGTGCTTTATCTACACGATAGAATCTATCAAATATTTTATCTACTTTGTTAATCGGTATTCCAATACCATTATCTTTAATACGAATCGTCATTCTATTGTAAAGTGCATTTTGTTTCACATGAAACTCAACACGTTTCTCGCCACGCGAATATTTCATTGCATTGGTAATGACATTATCAAATACTTGTGTCATCTTGTCTGGATCGATTTCAGCAAAGATGGTTTGTTGCGGAATTTCGCGTACGAATGTTGTATCTTTCGCTGCCATTTCATGACGGTTAATAATTTTGTTGATAAACATATTGAAGTCGATAATTTCTTTCGTAATTTGATCTGATTCATTATCCATTTTAGATAATTGAAGTAAATCATTCACTAAACGAATCATACGTTCAGTCTCTTCGCGTGTGACAGATAGGAATGATGGTGCCAATTCTTTATCTTGCCAAGCACCTTCTTCAAGTGCTTCGATATAGCTATTCATCGATGTCAGTGGTGTACGTAATTCGTGTGAAACATTCGCAACGAATTCGCGACGTTCACGTTCGACTTGTTGTTGTTCAGTGACATCATGTAATACGGCAATGTAACCTGTCACGAAACCTGTTTCTTGTACAATCGTACTAAAGTTTACGCGTGCAATAATGCCTTCTTCTTCGTTAATATCTAACAAGAAGGAATCACTATTTTCTTGAATTTCCTCTAATGAGAATTCATTTTCTAAGTTAAGGACACCAAGCATGTAGTAGCCGATGACATCTTCTTTCGCGAGACCGAGCATTTTCAGCGCCATGTCGTTTGCAATACGTACACGTCCACGGCGATCTGTCGCAAGAATACCATCGCTCATATGTGTGATAACGGAATCTAGACGACGTTTCTCACTTTCTGTATTCGCTTGTGCTTCTTGGACACGTTTCGATAAGTTATTGAAGGCAAGTGCGAGTTCACCGATTTCATCGTTACCGTATATCTTCACTCGTTGCGTGTAGTTACCTTTAGACATCTCGACGGTTTGGTTACGCATATCGGTTATCGGCTTAGTAATCGTTCGTGCAATGAAGAATCCTAGTATCACTGTAATGAATAGTGATATCGCTGTCCCTACGATGAATATCTGATTAATGTTGTTCAGCTGATTGTATACATCATTAATTTTCGATTCTATGTATATATCACCGATTGTCTGTTTATCGACTTTAACCGGTATATTATATACCCAAACACGCTCTTTACCACTTCCGTAATCCTTAAGAACCATATGATCATTCGTTTGCCCTAAGGAGAGCGCCTTTTGAACAGAACCGTCGTTAACCTTTTGATTGATAAGACCACGGTTAGACTGCTTGGTTGTTGCCATGATGATTTGGTCTTTATCAATAAAGCGTATTTCTCCTATTTCTTGACGATTCGCATATTCATTCAAAAGGTCTTGGATATCCTTTTGAGCGTTGACTGAACCTTTATCTTTATCTTTATAAACCTTTTCAATATTGACGTCTAATTGCTTCGCATATTGTGTTATGTTCTTCTTGAAGTTATCGAGTAATTCCTTTTCTAAACTATTCGTAAAATACAAACCGATGATTTGCATACCAATAATAATGAGTAGTACATAAACAATAACGAGTTTCGTGTGAAGGGATTGTAGTTGTTTAAGCCACTTCATAAGACGCTCCCTCTAATCATGTTGTTGGAGGAAGTATCCAACGCCTCTACGTGTCACAATGTATTCTGGATGAGATGGATCATCTTCAATTTTTTCTCTTAAACGGCGAATTGTTACGTCCACAGTACGAACATCACCGAAATAATCGTAACCCCACACTGTTTGTAGTAAGTGTTCACGTGTCATGACTTGACCCATATGTTTAGAAAGATAATGGAATAGCTCGAATTCACGATGCGTTAATTCAATGTCTTCTCCACGTTTTTTAATTGAATATGCATCTGGATAAATCACAATATCTTTAATTGTAATTTCATTTGTCGCACCACTTACTTCTTGAGCTGGTTGTGAATAATGACGGCGTAAGTTCGCTTTCACACGTGCGATGAGTTCACGAGTACTAAATGGTTTAGTTACGTAATCATCTGCACCTAATTCAAGGCCTAATACTTTATCAATTTCAGAATCTTTCGCTGTCAACATGATAATTGGCATTTCATACTTTTTACGCACTTCACGACATACTTCCATACCATCTCTACCAGGTAACATGATATCAAGTAAGACGATATCTGGTTCTTCTTCATAGATTAAATCTACTGCGTCATTACCATCATAAGCGCAATATACGTCGTAACCTTCTTTTTTTAAATTAAATTCTAAAATATCAGCAATTGGTTTTTCATCGTCAACTACAACAACTTTTCTAGCCATATATTATAAACCTCTTTTCTCAAAGTGTAGTTCTTCCGTTCGTTTACATTGCTAATGTTATATCAAATTTTCGAAGTGCTTCATTATTATTCTGTTCTCTATATAACATATAGCTACCTATTATATAATTTACCATTTATGAACGGTTAATTCTATTTTAGTATTTAAAATTATAGAATAATATTATTTATAATTTTACCATTGAAATACAGTTCCGCAAAATAAGTTAGACTTTTGCAATATGCTTGACGCTTTTGTTTAGGTTTATCATCATATTTTATCAGTTTCGTATATGTCAAAAGTGCAGTAATGACAGTGTTTGTAATTATAGAAATATAAGCATGTATAGGAATATTAAGTTTTCATTGCATGTTAAAAAAGTAGGTAGTGTGAATCAGAAGGATTAATAAAGTGAAGGTACATGTTGTACGTAAAAAAGCATAAAAAAATGCCTACCCTATTGGGTAGGCAATACGGTCCCGACGGGAATCGAACCCGCGATCTCCTGCGTGACAGGCAGGCGTGTTAACCGCTACACTACGGGACCTAGAATGGTGACTCCTACGGGACTCGAACCCGTGTTACCGCCGTGAAAGGGCGGTGTCTTAACCGCTTGACCAAGGAGCCGTTCTTAAGCACAAGATAGATTATAGCATAGCTCTACTTTTGATGACAAGATATTTTTTACATAAATTTAATAATATTTTTGTTTCGTTAATCAACCAACACAATCATGCTATGAAGCTTACTGTGGAGAAGAATAAAACCATTGATTTCATTCAAAACTAATTTCAAATTGCTGTTTTAAAATAAAACTGGAGTATGACAAAAGGAGATTGAGAATCATTGTCCTACTCCAAAATAAATAACAGGCGACCATTAAGTTGTGGCCGCCTGTTTAAATATGATTCACTGCAAATATTGATAGATATGAGTTAGAAAGCTTTTTTACTTTCATGCATATAGCACTAAGAATAATGTTAATCATTTCGTTCAATGCGTTCAATGCTCTAATTAAACAAAACTCACATGCTTTCTTAACGTTTTATTCTACCAAAGTTGCTCTAATAAATTCGTTTGTTCACGGTCTGGACCTACTGAGAAGATTGAAATATGGACACCGCATAATTCTGAAATACGCTCTAAGTAATTACGTGCATTCTCAGGGAGTTCATCTAAACTACGGCAACCTGTAATGTCTTCAGTCCAACCTGGAAGCTCTTCGAAGATAGGTTTACAACGTCTTAATTGATCTAAGTTTGCTGGGTATTCAGTAATTTTTTCACCATCTAATTCGTAAGCAGTACAAATTTTAACTGTGTCTAATCCTGTTAAAACGTCGATTGAGTTAATTGAAAGATCTGTGATACCACTTACACGACGTGAATGACGTAATACAACTGAGTCGAACCAACCTACACGACGTGGACGTCCAGTAGTTGTACCATATTCACGACCCACCTCTCTAATATGGTGGCCATCTTCATCAAAGAGTTCAGTTGGGAATGGACCGTCACCCACACGAGATGTATATGATTTACATACACCAATCACTTTAGACACTGATGTTGGGCCAACACCTGTACCTACTGTCACGTTACCTGCAACTGGATTACTAGATGTAACGAATGGATATGTACCATGGTCGATATCTAACATGACACCTTGTGCACCTTCGAATAATACCTTTTCATCAGCCACATTTGCATCGTCTAAAATTTTAGCTGTGTCTGTCACATAGTCTTTTAAACGTTGACCTGCAGCATAATATTCGTCAAAGATTTCATCGAATGTTGGACAAGTTTCGTTAAACATGCCTTTAAAGTATGCGTTTTTATATTCAATATTTTCTTTAAGTCGGCGTTCGAATGTTTCCTTTTCTAATAAGTCTGCCATGCGAATACCGATACGTTGTGCTTTATCTACGTATGCTGGGCCGATACCTTTTTTTGTTGTACCAATTTTATTATCGCCACGACGACGTTCTTCATATTCGTCTTGAGCTAGGTGATAAGGTAAAATGACTTGTGCGCGATTTGAGATGCGTAGGTTGTCAGTTGAAATGCCACGTTCATTTAACCCATCTAATTCTTTCAATAATGCGACTGGATCTACAACTACACCGTTACCGATTACAGCTAATTTATCTTTATAAAAGATACCTGATGGCACTAAGTGTAATTTGTAAGTTTCTCCACCGAATTGAATCGTATGTCCCGCATTGTTACCACCAGAAAATCTAGCAATTACGTCTGCTTGCTCTGCTAAAAAGTCTGTTATTTTACCTTTACCTTCGTCTCCCCATTGTGTCCCAACTACTACGATTGATGACATATGAGCACCTCCAAGTTTTTCTCGTTTAACCACTAGGTATTTTACCAATATGATTTTGAATTTGCAAATAAAAATCGAACATTAATTAGCGTTCGATAACGCATCATCTTTCAGTATTTTTTCTGTGCAAAATCACTTCCAAACGTTTCTATGACAGTTATTCAAAGGATATCTAAGTAAAATACATACACATACTTCCAACATTTTCAAAAGAGAAAAACAAAATAAAAACCGTACAATAAACAGTTTACAACAATTATTGTACGGAAAAATATTTTTATGACATATCTGCATGAGCATAATCAATGTCTGTAAATTTATTATATTGTTTCATAAAGTGAAGTTTCACAGTACCTGTTGGACCGTTACGTTGCTTGGCGATGATGATTTCAATTTCACCGTTATCATCATTTGTCTGTGGTTCAAAACCAGCATCGTCATCATCTTCATCACCTTCACCACGATTATAATAATCATCACGATATAAGAAAGCGACGATGTCGGCATCTTGTTCTATAGACCCAGATTCACGAATATCACTCATCATAGGACGTTTGTCTTGTCGCTGTTCAACGCCACGTGATAACTGACTCAGTGCAATAACTGGACATTCTAATTCACGTGCAATCGCCTTAAGTGTACGTGAAATCTCTGAAACTTCTTGTTGACGGTTATCTGAGAAACGTGATCCGCTTCCTTGAATCAATTGTAGATAATCAATCACAATCATATCAAGACCGTGCTCTTGTTTGAGTCGACGACATTTAGAACGTAAATCATTGATACGGATACCTGGCGTATCGTCTATGAAGATTTTAGTTCGTGATAGCTTACCTACCGCAATCGTAAAGCGACTCCAATCTTCTTCAGTCATCGTCCCAGTTCTTAAACGATTGGAATCAACGTTACCAGAACTACAGATCATACGTGTTGCCAATTGGTCGGCACCCATCTCAAGTGAGAAGATACCGACAGTATACATATCTTCATGTGTGGCAACCTTTTGCGCAATATTTAAGGCAAAGGCAGTCTTACCTACTGAAGGACGTGCCGCTAGAATGATTAAATCATTACGGTTAAAACCAGCAGTCATTTGATCTAAGTCACGATAACCAGTTGGAATACCTGGTGTTTGACCACTATTTTGGTCGAGTTCTTCTGCGGTTTCATATACCTGTCCTAAGACATCTCTAATATCTTTAAAACCATCACTTTCTCTTGTAGAAGATAGTTCTAAAATACGTCGTTCGGCGTCACTTAAAATCGTATCTAATTCTAATTCATCATTATAGCCATCATTCGCTATACTATCAGCGGTTTGAATAAGTTTCCGTTTCAACGCATGTTTAAAAACGATATCCGTATAGTACTGAACGTTTCGCGTTGTCGGTACACTCGTCGATAGTTCGGCAAGATATTGAGGGCCACCCGCTTCGTTTAAGCTACCTTCACTTGATAATTGATCCATCAATGTGACAACATCAATTTCCTTATTATCCTCATTTAGGTGCATCATTGCTCGAAAAATATGTTGATGGGCGCCTCTATAAAACGACTCAGGAAGCAAGACTTCCTGAGTAGTATTAATGAGTTCTGGATCTATAATAATGGCACCTAAGACAGATTGTTCAGCTTCATTGCTATGTGGCATTTGATTTTGCTCATACATTCCATCCATTATCTACTTACACCTCTTATTTCAATCCATCTTTTATTTTATCGTCATCTGATATTGTCACGAGATACACTACAGATATTTCAGAGGTTAACAAATTGTATAAGTCATACATCTTATATAATTGCACCTATAATAGTAATCATGTACTATCCTCGCGTCATATCTTTAAATTATTGTTCTACAGTGTGCACACGGATTGTACCTTCGACTTCTTTGTCTAATTTCACTGGAACATTAGTATATCCTAGTGCATGAATACCATGCGGTAAGTCCATTTTACGTTTGTCGATTTTAATATCATGTTGTTTTTTTAGCGCTTCGGCAATTTGTTTCGTACTGATTGAACCAAATAGTTTGCCGCCTTCACCTGTTTTAGCTGATACTTCAACTTCGATATCTTTTAACTGTTCTTTAAGTGCTTTTGCATCATCGATTTCTTGTTGTCTATCTGCTTCAGCACGTTTATTTTGTTGTTCTAATTGTTTTAAGTTACCAGGAGTTGCTTCTACAGCATATTTATTTTTAAGTAAGAAGTTATTTGCGTAACCTACTGGTACATCTTTAACTTCGCCTTTTTTACCTTTACCTTTAACATCTTGTGTGAAAATTACTTTCATGCGTCTTCACTCCTACTCATTTGTTCTGTAATTGCTTGTTGTAATTGTTCTATTGCTTCATCTATTGTCGCACCTTTTATTTGTGTCGCAGCATTTGTCAGATGGCCACCGCCACCTAACGCTTCCATTGTTAATTGAACATTTATGGAACCTAAAGAACGTGCTGAGATACCAATCAGGTTGTCTTCACGTTTAGCTACTACATAAGATGCTTCAATGCCTTCTAAACTTAACAACTCATCGGCAGCTTGTGCAACCGTTACAGGATGATAAATTTTATCATCTGAACCATGTGCAATGGCTACACCTTGATCTTGTATCTTAACTGTTCTTATCAATTCTGAACGATTGATATACGTATCGACATCATCTTTTAAGAAATGTTGCGTTAAGATTGTATCAGCGCCATGTGCACGTAAATAACTTGCAGCATCAAATGTTCTGGAACCTGTTCTTAACGTAAAGTTTCTTGTATCTACTATAATACCTGCATACATAACAGTTGATTCTAAACGAGTCAATCTCTGTTCAGTTGGTTGATATTCTAGTAATTCCGTTACGAGCTCAGCAGTTGAGCTAGCGTAAGGTTCCATATACACAAGTAATGGATTTGAAATAAAGCTTTCGCCACGTCTATGATGATCAATGACCACTTTGCGGTTTGCTTTATTTAAGACATTTTCATCTAAGACCATTTCAGGTTTATGTGTATCTACAACAACGACAGTCGTCTTAGAAGTCATCATATCCCAAGCCTCATCCGATGTTACAAAGCGTTCTTTTAGTTCCGGTTTCTTATCAATCTCATCCATAACACGACGTAATGTCGGATCAATATCAGAATCATTAAGAACGATAAATGCCTCTAAATTATTCATTGATGCAAAGCGCGAAACTCCGATAGCTGCACCTATAGCATCTAAATCTGGTCGCTTATGTCCCATGACGATAACTTTATCGCCTTCAGTAAGAATATCTTTGAGGGCATGTGAAATCACACGCGCACGTACACGCGTACGTTTTTCCATAGGGTCAGTCTTACCACCATAGAATCTTACATTGCCGTTCATATTCTTAATTGCAACTTGGTCACCACCACGACCTAACGCGAGGTCTAAACCAGATTGTGATAATTCACCTAAATCAATAAGGTTCTCCGTGCCTTCACCTACACCAATACTTAATGTTAGTTGTGCGCGGTAACCCACACTCTTCTCTCTTAATTGGCTTAAGATTTCAAAATTAGAATCTTCTAGTTCAGCCAATATTTTTTGGTTAAAGTAAGCTACAAATTGATCTGAATTGTAACGTTTGAAGTAAATATTGTAATCTTGTGCCCAACGACTAATCACACGTGTCACCATAGAGTTAATTTCAGAACGTTGTGTATCGTTCATATTTTGAGTGATTTCATCGTAATTATCTAAAAATATTGTTGCAATAATCGGCTTGGAATCTTCATATAGTTCATTTGTACGTTCAGTTTCAGTCATATCAAAGAAGTATAAACAATGCTCGTTTTCTGAATATCGTACATGATAGTAATAATTGTTGTTTTCTATTTCTACTTCTTGAACTTTTTCCAGTTGTTTTAATATGTTAGGGAAGACTTCATTGACATTTTCAGAAATCACATTCGTTTCAATGTGATCTGTCATAAATTGGTTCATCCACTCAATGTGATTATCTTCATCTAACACAATCATCCCTATAGGCAAGTGCTTAATCGCCTTATTACTACTTGCCGAGATGTGACCACTTAAATCATCCACATAATTATCCATTTTTAGAAATGCTTTTCTCAATAACACGCCACTAATAATAATCATCACAATGAGTATAGCTGTAGCAATACCTGCCACTAATTGGTTAAAAATAAACCACACGACGACAAGTGCTATGGCAGTGAGTACCATTAAAATAAACGGTATGAGCAAAGCTTTTTTAGTGGATTGACGGTTCATTCTTCCACCTCTAATCACTTTTTAATCATCATTTTTTTATTATTTTCTTTAAATTAATACATAAATCAATTACCCCAAGTAATCCAACAATATGCGTTGCCGGTGTAAGAAGTGTCCCTACTACCATAACAAGAATTGTTGCGAAGTTCGGCCATCTTTTAGCTTTACCAAAGAAGTGAATGACACTTAATCCTTGGATGTACATCACTAATGATAACACAACATCAAAGTTTAACACGATGCTTTGGAACGTACTTGGTTCACTTGCAATCATGACACAAATAAGTACTATAAGATAAAACCATAGTAAATTACGGCTCATTTGCCATGCGAATAAAGGTTTAAAAATAGGTGTTGCTACTTTAAATTTGCGTAAAATTGGAAATGTAATAATCAGATTAATTAAGACAAATATGAAAATAACTATAATTAGAAAACTAGGGAGTTGGACCGTCATTTGTCGGAAACTTTCCTCAAGAATCTGTCTATAGTTTGAATCGATTCCACTTGTTAAGAAAGCCTCATGCATTGCATTTTTAAAAGGCTTAATTAATACAGCTGCCGTCGGAATTTTATCGAATGTTTGTAATAACATCCATCCAATAAGTGTAACTAAACTTAATGAAGCTGTTGAAATATAAAGAATTCGTTCTTTAGATGTTCTTTCCTTAAGTAATTGTCCGATAATCGCACTTAATAATAAGATTAAGACCATCATACTTAAGACAAATGTATTACCTAATAATGTTGTAAGTACAACTGTTACTAATGCGCTAATTCCGAATGATTGTATGGAACGATTCCATAAAACAATACCGGGAATCGTTGCAAATAAACATAAAATCAAGCCGAGAACAGGTAATACATGCGTTACTAAAGCGACTACTAATAATGAAATAATTGCTAAAATAGTTGCTTTAGGTTGTATTTTTGAAAACACATACGCCACTCCCATACTTTTTGACTATAACTCCTATTTTAACCTCTTTGCTAAAATTTAACAATAAAGTAAAGCCATACTACCAGTGACAGGTTATGCATAAGTACGACATATGAAATAGACTTTGCTTATATAAGCTTCTGTAGGACTATTTTTATGCCAAATAATACTTATCTTAATTCCAAAGAAAAATTTACCTGCTCTGCACTGTTTAGTATTTCTTATGCGTGCTCATGAGGATTGTGTTCTATTATAAAACTTTCCTATTTACGTCGGAATTGTTTCAGATTTAAGAAATGATATAAATTAGGCGCCCAATCATTAAAATTTAGAAGAAAACCATCATGTCCAACATTATCTGGTACGAAGAAATGACGATGATATTTAAAACGTTCTCCTAAAGCTCTTACTTGATCATCAGGATAAAGTAAATCATCAATAAAGCCCATTGTTAGTACTTTCGTTTCCAACGATTGAAAGACTTCATCAACATCATCTCTCCCTCTATCTAAATGATGACTATCTAAGACGTCTAGCAGTGTTAAATAACAATTTAAATCGAAATATTCTTTGAACTTATCACCTTGATGTTGTTGATAGCTCACTACTTCATCAGGTGTAAAACGTTGATCATAACTTTTAGACGATCGATACGTGAGGAAGCCGAGTTGACGTGCGATACTTAAACCTTCTTTACCACCTATATGTATAGCTTGTCTTGCAATCTCGTTAAAAGCACGACTATAGGAGGACGTTTTATCAGTAGCAGCTAATATGATTGCTTTTTCCACCTCGAATTGACGATTATAAAGCAATTCCATCGCTTGCATGCCACCTAAACTACCTCCAATGAGAATATTAATCTTCTTAAATTCTAATGCTTGTATACCTAACTCAATAGCTCTAACGATATCTCTCAATGTTAAATGTTCTGGGAAGTTGTCATCATTTAATTTAGAACTCGAACCAAATGGACTTCCAATGACATTGAATGTAAGAAATTGATAATCATGAACTGGAATGTAGCCACCATCAATGATTTCTCGCCACCAGCCAGGTTGCGCATCCGTACCGTATGTTAAATGATTGCCAGTAAGTGCATGACAAACAACGACAAGGGGTTGACCAGGAAGTCCTACATGTTCATAACGTAGACGTAAATGATCAATCGTTTCACCAGATTCAGTTATAAATTCACCTAGTTCTAATGTATTAACCGTGTAATTCGTCATAATAGTTCCATACCTCCTTCAACTAAAAAAGTGCCTTACTCAAATGATGTAAAGGCACTTATCGTACTTATCATTCGAGTTGCTCGTTGGTATTAGCACCGTGCTATTTAAAGTCGGTTGCTGAAGCTTCTACGGGCCAAATCCCTCTGCTTCTCAAAATAAGGTTAGGTAATTTAATTGTATTGTGATGTAGAAATGCATTTCGTCCTAATAGTCTAAATTTTCTAATTATTTTAATTTTAACTAACTTTTTCTGTAAGTTCAATGAATTGATATGATTTCCAAAGATTAAAAGATTAAACGTAAGCAAGCAATGACAAATATACCTCCGAGAATTGTCACTGTTAGACTACGTGTGAAAATAGCGAGCATCACAGTTGGCACGATTGCAATAATATAAGGTAAATTAAGCGTATAACCAAATGCATGATCATGTTGTTGAATTACACCATCTATAATAAGAGCTGTAAATAAAGTGATAGGAATAAAAGAAAGCCATTTAATTACAATTGCTGGTAAGTTGACACGCGATATCATAACAAATGGAATAACTCGAATGAGTAATGTGACCACGCCACATAAAATAATAAGTACTAATGTATGTAAATCTGTCGTCATTTGTGCATCACCACCCCTAACAATGCAGCAACAATTGCGGCTATTAAAATTGCTACGTATGAAGGTAGAATTGAACTTAGAAGAAGCATCATCACAATCACACATACAATGAGTACAATATATATTCTCAATCGTGACTTCTTAATCCCTTCAAATTGAGATATACATAAAAAAATAAACATTGCGATAATGGCAAAGTCTAGACCAAGCGCATCAGGATTTGAAATATACTCTCCGAAAATGGCACCGATTACACAGGAAACAGTCCAAAATAAGTAAGCGGTAATATTTAGTCCGTGTAGCCATCGATCGTTAATTTTTTCACCTTTGACATATGGCGTTATAGCAACGCCAAAAGTTTCATCTGTTAATAACGTTCCAAGCCCTACCCTATTCCAAAATCCATATTGCTTATAATTAGGTGCTAAAGTCATACTTAATAAGAACATTCGAGAGTTAACGATAAGTGTTGTAAGCACAATTGCAGAAATAGGGGTGCCTGCAATCACTAATGTACAAATAATAAATTGGGCTGCACCAGCATAAATAATCAGACACAATAAAATAATTTCTAAAACACTGAAATTTTGGGAGGCTGCCACAATTCCAAACGAAAGTCCTACACCTGCATAACCAAGTAACGTGGGAATACACTCTTTCACACCTTGTTTAAACGTAAGGTGAGTCATATTATCATCCCCAGTCTCTCCAATAAAATAATAAAATCAATCTAATACACTTAATTATTTTATTCAATATATTTAAAGACCGGTATGTGTGCCGTCATACATACCGATGTCTAAAGAAGTGAATATGTAAAGGTTTTGTTTTTCAGAATTTTCTTTCTTATTTTTAGACCCTCTTTTTAACTTTTAGATTTAAAATCAAAATGTTTACAACATTACTTTTAAAGATTATCAAAAAATAATAGTTACTGAACTTTTGCAACTTTTTAAAACATCATTGATTTTTAATTTTTTATTAAAATTTTATTTAGAAATAGTAATTTCCAAAAGATACTTAATTTTGTTTGATATAATCACACCATCAAATGAAACGAGGTGTAACAATATTGAATTGGCAACGTAAATGTATACTAACTACTTTGTTGGTTTTAAGTAGTTTATTTTTAGTATTTTCGACTATCACATATGCGAGTGAACGTGATTTTAAAGACAGTCTTAAAATCACTACACACAACGTGTATTTCTTACCTACTGCTATCTACCCTAATTGGGGACAATCTCAGCGCGCTGATTTAATTTCAAAAGCAGATTACATTCAAAATCAAGATGTCGTGATTCTAAATGAATTATTTGATAAAAAAGCTTCTAAAAGATTGTTAACACGTCTACATTCACAGTACCCCTATCAAACACCTATCGTTGGTAAGGGTACAGAAGGTTGGCAAAATACTTCTGGTACTTATAGAAAAATTAAAAAAGTAAGTGGTGGCGTTGGTATTGTGAGTAAATGGCCTATCGTACAACAAGAACAACATATTTATAAAAAAGGTTGTGGGGCTGATATGGCAGGTAATAAAGGCTTTGCCTACATTAAAATTAATAAGAATGGCAAATACCACCATATTATCGGAACACATCTACAAGCTGAAGATCCAACATGCTTTAAAGGAAAAGATAAGGACATTAGACAGAGTCAAATGAGTGAAATTAAACAGTTTATCAAAGACAAGAATATCCCTAAAAATGAACCCGTCTATATCGGTGGTGACTTAAATGTCATTAAAGATTCAGATGAATATCAACAAATGGCAAATAACTTAAATGTTTCATTACCTACTCAATTCGATGGTAATGCATATAGTTGGGATACTAGCAGTAATAGTATTGCGAAATATAATTATCCTAAATTAGAACCTCAACACTTAGATTATATTTTATTAGATCGTGACCATGCACAACCAAGCTCATGGCATAATGATACACATAGAGTGAAGTCACCAGAATGGTCCGTGAAATCTTGGGGTAAAACATACAAATACAATGATTACTCAGATCATTACCCACTCTCTGGCTATGCATCAAATGAATAGGACAATTGATACATTTAATTATTAAATTTTAATATTTAGAATAGGAGCTATATGAAACATTGGCATTATACTTCGAATTTCATATAGCTTCTTTATGATGTTATTTTATGGTTATATAAAAATAAACGTTGTTTGACAAACTAAGTTAAATATTTTGAATATGAATGACAACGTTTAAAAATCAATTTCCACTATTTTATATTTTTACAGGCGTTCTCTAAAAGATAAATATTTGCTACTTCATGTATTATTTTCATGATTTTATAATTCAGTCTATGACAATAAATATTCACTATTTTTTAGACATACGTTTGTGTGACGTTAGACAACCGTATCTATAAAATCACTGTTATACCAGTATTTTAAATCGTAGAAATTATTTTAAATTATTTTAGACATCCATCCCTAATTAAATATAAAAATACCAATTCCCCTTTATACATAAAAAACTGCCGATAAGTTTATAGAACCTTATCGACAGTTAAATAACTTTTTAATATTGTAATCATCTAGTTAAGTTTATATGATTATTTGATTGGTTTTTCAATTTTAGTTTTGCCACCCATAAATGGTACTAATGCTTCAGGAATTGTTAATGTACCATCTTCGTTTTGATAGTTTTCAACGATGGCTGCAAATGTACGACCTACAGCTAAACCACTACCATTTAATGTGTGTACTAATTCTGGTTTAGAAGCAGCATCACGTTTGAATCTGATATTTGCGCGACGTGCTTGGAAATCAGTACAGTTAGAGCAAGAACTGATTTCTTTATAATCATTGTAACTTGGTAACCAAACTTCTAAATCATATGTTTTACTAGCACTGAAACCAATATCGCCAGTACATAAGATAACACGACGGTATGGTAAACCTAATTCTTCAAGAATAGCTTCAGCATTTTGTGTCATTTCTTCTAAAGCATCCCAAGAATCTTCAGGTTGTACAATACGAACCATTTCAACTTTATCAAATTGATGTAAACGAATTAACCCTCTAGTATCTCTACCAGCTGATCCTGCTTCACTACGGAAACATGCAGTTTGAGCTGTAAATAATTCAGGTAGTACACCTGGTTGAATAATTTCATCTCTATAGAAGTTTGTTAAAGGTACTTCTGCAGTTGGAATCGTATATAAGCCTTCTTTTTCAACTTTAAATAAATCTTCTTCAAATTTAGGTAATTGACCTGTTCCAAACATCGTATCAGCATTCACTAATTGAGGTGTCATCATTTCAGTATAACCATGTTGCGTTGTATGTTTTGTCAACATGTAGTTCATTAAAGCACGTTCAAGTAATGCGCCATCTTTAGTTAAGTATACGAAACGAGCACCAGATACTTTAGCAGCACGTTCAAAGTCAGCCATTTTTAATTCTTCAACTAAATCCCAATGCGCTTTAGGTTCAAATTCAAAATCACGTGGCGTACCCCATTTTTTAACTTCAACGTTTTCTTCATCAGAAGCACCTTGAGGTACATCTTCATTAATTAAGTTAGGAATACGAATTAAGATATCTCTAATTTTATTATCTACTTCATTAAGTTGATTATCGATATCTTTAATTTCATCACCTAAATGACGCATCTCAGCAATGACGTCATCAGCGTCTTCTTTATTACGTTTCTTTTGAGCTATTTCTTCGCTCACTTTATTTCTTTTCGCCTTCATCTCTTCAGTTTTACTGATTAATTCACGGCGTTGTTCATCTAATTCTAAAACTTGGTCGACAACTTTAGGATCGTCGCCTCTTAATTCAATTTTGCTCTTCACTTTCTCAGGTTCATTTCTAAATAAACGAATGTCTAACATGTAACCTTCATCCTTTCCCAAATAAAATATATTCAATTTTATGGATGACTTCGTGTGATAAAACAATAAAAAAAGACCACATCCCAGACAAGGGACGTGGTCTACGCGTTGCCACCCTATTTAACAACTTCAAGTAAATTAAAAGCATTTACCTCAAATTGCGCTTAACTAAAATAACGGTTATTACCGATTGTTCACATATAGTAGGTAGATTCACATGAATGTCAATTACTTGTTCTCACTTACCACAAGCTCTCTGAAATCGAACTATCTATGCTACTTGTCCTACGAACAATACTTTATTAACTTAATTTTAATATAGCAAAGTCATTATCACATTTCAAGTTATTTTAAATTTGCAACAATTACGTCATATTTAGATGAGCTTATATGCAACACTTTTTAAATAATTGGTGTCCCGCTTCTACAACTTGTTGAAACTAAATATTTTGTTCTGTGTAATAGTAGATACATTGTGACGATATACATACAATTTTTCTCGGATGAGAGGCGAGAGCATTTCAACATTATTATAATTAACTGTTTGTAATGTCACCTTACGTTCTATTTCCATTTAATATTTTTAATTAAATACATAAAACTGCTACATTATGCTATCAGTCTACTAAAATAATGAATGATACGTGACGATGTGAAAAGAGTTTCATTTAACTATTGACGAATGTCAGATACAGGTATAGTATTCTTAATTGTATTTAGAAGAGATGATTTAAAATCACATGTAAACAATTGTTTGAAATAAATAAAAAGATTCGTGAAATAAAAGCAAACATAAGACTTACAACATTTTAAGAAATAACATGTTATGGGAGGTTATATCGTTATGAAAACGTTAGATTCTGTTAATATTCCTATAAGAAAAGACGAAACACATAAAGGTGACTATGGTAAAATTTTATTAATCGGTGGATCAGCCAATATGGGTGGCGCAATCATGCTTGCTGCACGCGCTTGCGTTTATAGTGGAAGTGGGCTCATTACTGTAGCAACACACCCAAATAATCATGCTGCGCTACATTCTCGTTGTCCTGAGGCGATGGTTATAGATATTAATGATACTAAAATGCTCACAAAAATGATTGAAGCAACTGATAGTATCCTTATTGGCCCAGGTCTTGGAGTAGATTTCAAAGGTAATAATGCCATCACGTTTTTACTTCAAAATATACAACCACATCAAAATTTAATTGTTGACGGAGATGCTATAACAATATTCAGTAAGTTGAAACCTCAAATTCCTACATGTCGTGTTATATTCACCCCACATCAAAAGGAATGGGAGCGTTTGAGCGGTATACCTATTGAAGAACAGACATATGAACGTAACCTTGAAGCGGTAGAACGTATTGGCGCGACGGTAGTATTAAAACAACATGGTACGGAAATCTATTTCTGCAATGATGATGTCTATAAATTACCTATTGGCACACCTGCTATGGCTACAGGTGGTATGGGTGATACACTTGCGGGCATGATTACAAGCTTCGTAGGCCAATTTGATAATTTTAAAGAAGCTGTTACAAGTGCAACTTACATGCATAGTTTTATCGGTGAAAAATTATCTGACACAATGTATGTTGTTCCACCTTCACGTCTGATTAGTGAAATACCGTATGTGATGAAACAACTTGAAGGTTAACAGATATCAGAATTAATTACTGTGTTTATCAGTAGTGGTAAATTGAGAAGGTACATTGTTGAAAGGACAGTTATATTTTAGACACCCTTTATCGAAGGGAGTCTAAATGTATGGAAATGATTATTCATTTATCCTCGATGTATGGTGCTACTGAGGTTATAAAGGACAAATCAATTTAATATAAATAAGAAATTAAAAAATGCATGAGACATAGCTATGTCTCATGCATTTTAGCGTATTGGACGTCGATGACTGAGTTAGAAAATAACCTCATTACAACTCTAGTCCAACTTCCCTATATAAACTTTTGTTCATAAAATCTACAGATAGTTTAATTAAGAGTTCCGGGCAGAACAACGAACTCTGTGTTTCTGTCTTACTCCCTTTTTAATTATTCATCACTATCTTCTTCATTATCTGAAGCACTCTCGATATCTTCATTCACTCTATCCATAAAATCTTGTCTAATATCAATACGATCATCATTTTCAGGAGACTCTACAGATTCCATTTCTGCATCACCTTCTGTATGAATCGCATTGCCTGGTGTCTGATCATCGACTACCTCTTCTACATCTGCTGTTTCAGTAGTAGTAGATTGTTGCGCTTCATCTGCATTTTCCTCATTATCGTCTTCTTCGTTTACTTTAGCAACAGTAGAAACAAATTGACCATCTCCGAGTTTCATAAGGCGTACACCTTGTGCTGCACGTCCATTTTGAGAAATATCATGAACGTCAAGACGAATAATAACACCAGCGTTAGTTACAACCATTAAATCCTCTTCACCGGTTACAGTTGTGATACAAACGATGTTACCATTACGCTCGGTAATTGTCGCAGTTTTGATTCCTTTACCACCACGATTTGATAAACGATATTCGCTAACAGGTGTACGTTTACCGTAACCATTTTCAGTAACTACTAATACTTCATCTTCACTTTCTGAATCTGCAACATCAAGACCTACGACAGTATCCCCTTCACGTAGAGAAATACCTTTCACACCTGCTGCTGTACGGCCTAATGGGCGTAATGTAGATTCAGAGAATCTAATTAATGATGCATGTGCAGTTCCAATAAGAATATCTTCATTACCTGTTGTTAGACGTACTGCAATTAATTCATCATCTTCTTTAAAGTTAATTGCAATTTTACCGTTTTTGTTAATACGGGAGAAGTTACTTAATGATGAACGTTTAACGATACCTTGTTTTGTCGCAAATACGAGATAATCTTCTTCACTTTCAAGGTCTTTAACTGCAATCATCGTACTTATTGTTTCGTCATTTTCGAGTTCAATCGCATTAATAATAGGTATGCCTTTGGATTGACGTGACAACTCAGGAACTTCATAACCTTTGAGTTTATATACACGACCTTTATTCGTAAAGAACAGAACATGATCATGTGTACTCATTGTTACCAATTGACTAACGAAGTCCTCATCCAACGTGTTCATACCTTGTATGCCACGACCACCACGATTTTGAGAACGATATGTAGATACTGGTAAACGTTTAATATAGTTATTATGACTTAATGTAATAACAATTTGTTCTTCAGGGATTAAGTCTTCATCTTCAAGATCTTCTAGACCACCTAATTGAATTTCAGTGCGACGTTCATCGCCGAAACGCTCTTTAATTTCAGTCAATTCATCACGAACTAATTGTAATAGTACTTCTTCATCAGCTAAAATCTCTTCTAACTCTTTAATATATTCTAGAAGTTCATTATACTCAGATTCTATTTTATCTCTTTCTAATCCAGTTAAACGTCTTAAACGCATATCTAAAATTGCTTGAGCTTGACGTTCAGTTAGTTTAAAACGCTCTTGTAAACTTGCCATCGCAATTTTATCAGTGTCCGATTCACGAATTGTTGTGATAATTTCATCAATATGATCTAGTGCTATTCGTAAACCTTCTAGAATATGGGCACGGTCTCTTGCTTTTTTAAGATTATATTCAGTACGTCGTCTAACCACTGTTTTTTGGTGTTCTAAGTAATGAATAAGTGCTTCTTTTAAATTGATTAGTTTAGGTCTACCATTCACTAAAGCAATCATATTCACACCAAATGATGTTTGTAATGGCGTTTGTTTATATAAATTATTTAAAATAACACTCGCATTTGCATCTTTACGTACATCAATAACTACTCTTACACCTGTACGCAAACTTGTTTCATCACGTAAATCTGTAATACCGTCGATTTTCTTATCTCTAACTAACTCTGCGATTTTTTCAATCATACGCGCTTTATTGACTTGGAAAGGTATTTCCGTTACGACAATACGTTGACGGCCACCACCACGTTCTTCTATTTCAGCACGAGAACGCATTTGAATTGACCCACGACCTGTTTCATAAGCTCGACGAATACCACTTTTCCCTAGTACTAAACCAGCTGTAGGAAAATCAGGACCTTGTATGTCTTCCATCAGCTCATTAATTGTGATGTCTGGATTCTTACTTAAACTGAGCACACCATCAATAACTTCAGTTAAATTGTGGGGAGGAATATTTGTAGCCATACCTACGGCAATTCCTGCCGCACCATTTACTAGTAAGTTAGGGAAACGTGCAGGTAAGACTGACGGCTCTCTTTCATTACCATCATAGTTGTCAATAAAATCAATTGTGTCTTTGTTAATATCACGTAAAAGTTCTAATGTTATTTTAGTCATACGTGCTTCGGTATAACGCATTGCGGCTGCACCGTCACCATCCATAGAGCCAAAGTTACCTTGACCATCTACAAGTGGATAACGATAACTAAAGTCTTGGGCCATTCTTACCATTGCTTCATAAATTGAAGAATCACCATGAGGGTGATATTTACCCATGACATCCCCGACTATACGTGCAGATTTCTTATAAGGTTTATCGGGCGTCATACCTTGTTCATTTAAACCATAAAGAATACGACGATGTACTGGCTTTAATCCGTCTCTAACATCAGGTAATGCACGAGAAACGATAACACTCATAGCATAGTCTAAGAATGATTCACGCATTTCACTGGTTATATTTCGTTCATTAATTCTTGATTGAGGTAATTCAGCCATCAAGAGATCCTCCTTCAAAAGTTCAGTTCATAGTGTCTAGAAATCTAGGTTGGCATAAACTGCATTGTCTTCGATAAATTGTCTGCGATTTTCTACTACATCGCCCATTAACATTTCAAATGTTTGGTCTGCATCAATTGCATCTTCAAGTCTCACTTGCAACATAGAGCGATGTTCAGGATTCATAGTCGTTTCCCATAATTGGTCTGCGTTCATTTCACCAAGACCTTTGTAACGTGCAATTGACCATTTTGGTGACGGGTTTAATTCTTGTTTCAACTTGTCTAGTTCTCTATCGTTAAATACATAATATTTTTGTTTTCCTTGTGTTAGTTTATATAAAGGCGGCTGAGCAATATAAACGTAGCCCGCTTCAATTAAAGGTCTCATGAAACGATAGAAGAATGTAAGTAATAACGTACGTATATGTGCACCATCAACATCGGCATCAGTCATGATTACGATTTTATGATAACGTGCTTTTGATATATCGAATTCTCCTCCAATACCCGTACCAAATGCAGTAATCATTTGACGAATTTCGTTATTGTTTAAGATACGATCTAAACGTGCTTTTTCCACATTCAAAATTTTACCTCTTAAAGGTAAAATGGCTTGTGTTCTTGAATCACGACCAGATTTAGTAGACCCCCCGGCAGAGTCACCTTCTACCAAGAAAATTTCACTTTCTTCAGGGTTCTTACTAGAACAATCTGCCAATTTACCTGGTAAGCTTGAAACGTCTAACGCTGATTTACGACGCGTAACTTCACGTGCTTTTTTGGCAGCCACACGTGCGCGTGAAGCCATAATACCCTTTTCAACAATAATACGTCCTACAGATGGATTCTCATATAAGAAACGTTCAAAGTGTTCAGAAAATAATCTATCAACAACTTGACGTACTTCAGAGTTTCCTAATTTTGTTTTAGTTTGTCCTTCAAACTGAGGATCGCCATGTTTAATTGATACGACTGCTGTTAAACCTTCCCGTGTATCTTCACCTGAAAGTCTATCTTTATCCTCTTTAATAATCTTACTTTGCGTTCCATAGCTATTTAAAACGCGTGTTAAAGCACGTTTAAAGCCATCTTCATGCGTACCACCCTCGTATGTATGAATATTATTCGCATACGTTAATAAGTTGGTTGCATATCCACTGTTATATTGAAGTGCAATTTCTACTTCAATATCGTCTTTAGACTGATGGATATATATAGGTTCATCGTGAAGAGGTTCTTTATTCTCATTTAATAAATCTACATAGGATTTAATCCCGCCTTCATAATGATATGAGTCTTCTCTAACTTCCTCTTCTCTTTCATCTTTTAAAGTAATTTGAATACCTTTATTTAAGAAAGCAAGCTCACGTATACGCTTTTGAAGTGTTTCATAGTTATAAACTGTTGTCTCTGTAAAGATTTCTTTATCGGCTTTGAATCGAATAGCTGTACCTGTTTTATCTGTATCGCCAATTTCTTTAAGATCAAATTGTGGCACACCTTGTTTATAGGCTTGATGATAAATCGTGCCATTACGATGTACATAAACTTCAAGATCTTGTGAGAGTGCATTAACAACTGAAGATCCAACACCGTGAAGACCGCCAGATACTTTGTATCCGCCACCTCCGAATTTACCTCCAGCGTGAAGTACAGTTAAGATAACTTCGACAGCAGGGCGTCCCATCTTTTCTTGAATATCAACAGGAATACCACGGCCATTGTCAGTAACTTTAATCCAATTGTCTTTCTCAATTACAACTTCAATATGACTAGCATAACCTGCTAATGCCTCGTCAATACTATTATCAACAATTTCCCATACTAAATGGTGCAACCCTCTTTCTGAAGTTGAACCAATATACATACCCGGTCTTTTACGAACCGCTTCGAGACCTTCTAAAACTTGTATCTGTCCAGCACCATAATTATCTGTGTTGTTTACATCTGACAATGTATTCACCATCACTTTCTCGTTACTTTAGTATTTCACCTTGACTAATACGGTATAACTTAGCGTTATTCATTATTTCATGATCTATTCCTTCAACTGACGTAGTTGTCACAAATGTTTGTACTTTATGTTGAATCGTACTTAACAAATGTGTTTGACGTGAATCATCAAGCTCACTCAAGACATCATCTAAAAGTAAGATTGGATATTCTCCTACTTCAATATTCATTAATTCAATTTCTGCCAACTTAATTGACAGCGCAGTGGTACGTTGCTGACCTTGTGAACCATACGTTTGAGCATCCATGCCATTTACATTGAAACTTAAGTCATCACGATGTGGGCCATAGAGACATACGCCTCGTTCTTTTTCTCTTTGTAAATTGTCATTTAACAATGCTAATACTTCTTCAATTAACTCAGATTGATTGGCTTCATAATTACTTAACTTCAAACTTGGAACATAATCGAGTGTCAGTGTCTCTCGATCATTTGTGATACCTGCATGAATGGGTTGTGCAAGTGTTTCTAATTCCTTTATAAAGTGCTCTCGACGTAACGTAACCTTCAGTGCATATTCAGCAAATTGTTGGTTTAAGACTTCTAACATTGTTGTATCTGTCTTCTGCCCAATTTGTAACTGTTTAAGGTAATTGTTCTTTTGCTTTAGAATACGCTGATATTGAGCTAAATCATTCAAATAGACAGCAGATATTTGTCCTAACTCCATATCTATGAATCGTCGACGTATTTGTGGTGAACCTTTAACGATATTTAAATCTTCAGGTGCAAATAAGACGACATTTAAATGTCCAATATATTGAGTTAGTCTGCTTTGCTCAAGATGATTTACTTTAACTTGCTTACCTTTTTTAGTTATAAACATCGTAAGCGGCATCGTACCATGTCTATAACTTAGCTCACCCTCTATTTTAGCATAATCAGACTTGAAACGTATGAGTTCCTTATCATTTGACGTACGATGACTTTTAGCAAGCGCTAAGGTATAAATTGATTCAAGTAAATTTGTCTTTCCTTGTGCGTTCTCACCAATAAGGATATTCACTTCGGGATGACAATCTAATGTCACCTGTTCATAGTTACGATAATTCTCTAATTGGAGTGTATTAAGTTTCATTGTTCACCTTGATGGATGATTAAAAAGGAACCCGTATCTTCAGGGATATCTGTAATATCAATGCGGTCGTTGTGTTCTAATTTTTTGCCACGTCTTGTTTCACGTTGTCCATTAATTAAAACCTCAAAATCCTGTAGAAACCATTTAGCTTGTCCACCTGATTCTATGATTCCTTCAGTTTTAAGAAATTGACCTAAAGTGATATTTCCTTCTACAACAACTTCTTGAACCAAAATTTCTCACTCCGTTTCTATATGTGTCATTAATATATTATACCGTTTTTTACTTTGAATTTCATTTAAAATAAAGAATGAAATCGTTTACTTTGATATATATTTTATTTTATCAAAAGCTGCTACAAATTTTATAATTTACTTACAATCATTTTAAAAACTTACACTGAATTTTAAATTTAAAGGGGTTTTTAGCACACTTTTTCCACAAGGGTAATTGAAATACTCAAATATATTTATTATTGCTTTGAAAAGCGCTCAGTACATTTAAAATTAATTCTACATTCACGATAATTATCTCATTTGTCTATTTTAAGCTTTGAATGTCTGAAATGAGATTTGATATCAATATAAAAAAGCCTATGCAACAAATGCACAGGCTACTTTGTATAAGAGATTTAGCAATCTAATCCGATTGTAACTTTAATTTTTATTAATATGTTCTAATGGGCAGAATTAATTGCGTTACAGAATCATCATCTTTTGGTTTTAAGATAAATGGTTTCATTGTACCAAAGAATTCTACTTCTACTTCATCATTATCAATGGCTTTTAAAGCATCCATCATGTATTTTGAGTTGAAAGAAATTTTCAAGTTTCCACCTTCTACATCATTAGCGTTAACTTCTTCTTTAACAGTACCAATTTCAGGAGAAGTAGATGAAAGTTCAACTAATTCATTACCTGTACTTAATTTAATAACATTATTTCCACCTTCACGTGCTAATAAAGATGCACGATCAATTGCATGATAGAAGTCTCCATTGTTAATTCCTAATTTAATCTCATAATTTTCTGGGAATAAACGTGTCGTATCTGGATAATGACCTTCAAGTAAACGTGAGATGAAATTAATATTCCCCACTCTGAATAACACTTGGTTAGAAGCAAAGAAAATATCAATATCTTCGTCGCTGTCACTCATAATTTTGTTTAATTCAGATAAAGCTTTACCAGGAATGATGACATTTTTATTTTCTGATTCATCTTCTAACTGTAATTTTCTTACAGCTAAGCGGTGTGAATCTGTTGCTGTGCATATTAATTCATTATCTTGTATAAGCCAGTTTACACCAGTAAGTACTGGTCGTGTTTCTGAGGTGGACACTGCAAAATTAGTTTGTGCAATGATATTTTTTAGTACCTTAACTGACAATTGAATAGCGTCATCTCGTGATACCTCAGGTAATAATGGATATTGATCAGGATCTAAACCACTTAAGTTAAATTCTGAATGACCTGATGTTATTAACGTTTGGAATTGTTCATTAGTTGATAATTTAACTTCTTTTCCAGGAAGTTTTTTAATAATATCAACGAAGAAACGACCAGGAAGTACAACTGATCCTGTTTCTGTAATTTCAACAATTTCTTCACCATCAACTTGTTTTGGAATAGTGATTTCTATTGATATTTCTGAATCTGACCCAGTTAAAATGACTTCATTTTCTTTAGCATCAATTTTGATACCTGTTAAAATCGGCAAAGTTGTTCTAGGTGAGATAGCCTTTAATGTGTCGTTAAGTTGATTAATAAAATAATCTCTTTTAATTATGAATTCCATCATTAAATTTAAACTCCTTCCAGTCGTTTATATATAATTATATAGGTTTTAAATTCATAGTAATAGTAGTAGGCACTGTGGATTGGTGGATAAGTCTAAAAAACTTATGAATAGCACAGTTATACACATGTGGATAAACTGTGTATGTTGTGTATTATTTTTTCACATTATCCACAATTGCTATTGTTATTCAGAGGGACAACTCCCCATCTTTTTAAGTGTTTAGGAATTGATTTACATAGTAATTATTCCCTAAAAGACAGTTTACAATCTGCTAATTTTCAATTTATTCAATATGGATTTATTTCCCATTACTGATTTCTAATTTCTTTTTCTAAGTTTTCTACTTCTTGCTTAAATGTAGAATCAGACTTGATATCATTTGCAATCTTTTCATGGGCATGGATAACTGTTGTATGATCGCGACCTCCAAATTCTTCACCTATCTTAGGTAATGAAAAATCAGTTAATTCTCTAGATAGATACATAGCTATTTGTCGTGGGTAAGCAATTGACTTTGTACGTTTTTTGGCACTAAAATCTTCAATTCTTACACTATAATACTGACCAACTACCTTTTGGATATCTTGAATTGTAATCTTTTTAGACTTAGGTGACTGAATGATATCTTTTAACGCTTCTGCAGTGAGTTCGGTTGTAATAGGTTTTCCTTGTAATTTGGAGTACGCTAAAAGTCGAGTTAATGCGCCTTCAAGTTCACGAATATTTGATTGAATTTGGTTGGCGATGTAATTCAAAGCTTCTGGCGGAATATCAAGATTTTCTTCTTCAATTTTCTTTTGTAATATTGCCATTCTTGTTTCGTAATCAGGTGGCGTGATATCAACTATTAGTCCCCACTCAAAACGAGAGCGAAGACGGTCTTCCAGCTTAGCAATTTCTTTTGGTGGACGATCACTTGAAATAACGATTTGCTTATTATTTTGATGTAATTCATTAAAAGTATGGAAGAACTCTTCTTGCGTTTGTTCTTTATTTTGAATGAATTGAATATCATCAATTAATAAAACATCAATTTTACGATACTTTTCACGAAATGCTTCAGTTTCATTATCACGTATTGATTTAATAAATTCGTTTGTGAATTTCTCACTAGAAGTGTAAATGACTTTAGCATTAGGTTTGTTGCTAAGAACATGATGCCCAATTGCATGCATTAAATGTGTTTTACCTAGACCTACGCCTCCATATATAAATAATGGATTATAAGCTTCTGCCGGTGCTTCTGCAACAGCTAAACTTGCAGCATGTGGGAAACGGTTACCAGGTCCAATGACAAATGTATCGAATGTATTGTGCATATTAAATTGTTCTTTTCCCCAAGTCTTATCATCTATAGAAGAATGTTGTACTTGGGGTTCTTGAACTTCTTTTGTATTTACATTGTTGTAGGATGCAAGTTCATCTTCAGAAATAAAATGTGGTTTCACTTCATAACCGATGACATCATAAATAATAGCCTGCATAATTTCTGAATATCGCTGATTAAGCCAACTCGCATTGAAAGGCAGACTTACTAATATAATGGCTTCGTCATTTTTAAGTGAGTAGAGTTGCGTATCTTTTATGAACGTTTGATAACTAGTGTTTGAAATTCTTTCCTGGGCAATTTCTAAAACTTTATCCCAAATTTCTTTCTCTGACATAAATAACTCCATCTTTCTTAAAATTTTAGACTTATACACAGAAATAACATAGGTGGATAAAAATAATCACAGCATGTTAATAATTATCCACAAGTTAATCACAATCAGTGGATAACTTAAACATAACTATGATTTATGCACACCATTTATGTATATAAATTTAATAAATAAATCCTTATAAAATCATAATTTGAACGACTTATCCACATAATTATACTTTTTAACTCCAAGTGATGTCAAATGGCTGTGAATATGTTGTTAAATTTTGAATAACTGTGTGTATAGCGCATGTGTTATCCACAATTTTTGCGAGAAATTATGTGTATAAGTGGATAACTTCAAATAAGCGTCACAATTCCTTCTTTTTTACTTTGGGAAATAATTTATATGGATTGCATGAACTATGTATATGACAATTTATTATTAAAATTGGTGAAGAAAAAAATTGCTTATATTAAATCACAACAAGTCATTTTCAATCGTTATATTCGTAAATTCATCTTGCTTTATAAAAGGTATTTTGTTATATTGTAGTAGTTGCTTGAATTATGACTAGATAATAATAAGCTATAGAACAAATTTCTTAATAGCAGACACAATAAGAGAGCAATTGCTCAGATGAAGTATGTTAGTAATTGAAGCTAACATATACTTCGTTAATTTATCTATTTATATGAACCAATTTCTAGGTAGGAAGTTGGAAATATTGGTAATTGAATTCAGATGGAGGTGTTTTGCATGGTAAAACGTACTTATCAACCAAATAAACGTAAACATAGTAAAGTTCATGGTTTCAGAAAACGCATGAGCACTAAAAATGGCCGCAAAGTTTTAGCGCGTCGTCGTCGTAAAGGCCGTAAAGTTTTATCTGCATAAGATCACTGAATCATCAGTGGTCTTTTTTTTGTTTAAATAATAAAATGATATTTAAGTATTGTTCTGATATCATTTTCAAAATAATATATACGTATGTTTTGTTAATAGATAATTGTTACTATTAAAATGAATAGATTAGAATAAGCGAGTGATGTTTAATGGAAAAAGCATATCGTATTAAGAGAAATTCAGACTTTCAAGCGATATACAAGAATGGGAAGTCTGTTGCAAATAGACAATTTGTTGTCTATACCTATAAAAATAGAGATTTAAAACATTTTCGCTTAGGAATAAGTGTCTCAAAAAAACTGGGCAACGCTGTTACAAGAAATAGAATTAAAAGAGCGATAAGAGAGAATTTTAAAGTGCATAAGCAAAATATTATCGCTAAAGATATTATAGTTATTGCGAGGCAACCAGCAAAAGATATGAATACACTGGAGATTCAAAGTAGTTTAGAGCATGTGCTTAAAATTGCAAAAGTGTTTAATAAAAAGATTAAGTAGGGCAGGGGATTTAGACAAACCGAAGTCTAACGTAACACAAACCGAAGTCTTACATATGAATGTTGAACAGTTTATTAGCTTTTTTAAAAGAAACAAATTACAATGTTATAATGAATTTTTACATTAATAAGGAGGCGAGACTCTTATGGATTTTGATACGATTACCAGTATTTCAACACCGATGGGTGAAGGTGCTATTGGAATTGTGAGATTATCTGGGCCACAAGCTATTGAAATCGGAGATATCTTATATAAAGGAAAGAAAAATTTATCTGAAGTTGAGACGCATACAATAAATTACGGTCATATTATTGATCCAGAAACAAATGAAACAGTTGAAGAAGTCATGGTGTCTGTATTACGTACCCCTAAAACTTTCACACGAGAAGATATTATTGAGATAAATTGCCATGGTGGTATTTTAACAATTAATCGTATATTAGAGTTAACTATGACTTATGGTGCACGTATGGCAGAACCAGGTGAATATACAAAACGTGCATTTTTAAATGGTCGTATAGATTTATCTCAAGCAGAAGCGGTTATGGATTTTATACGTTCCAAAACTGATCGAGCTTCTAAGGTTGCGATGAATCAAATAGAAGGACGTTTAAGTGACTTAATCAAGAAACAACGTCAATCCATATTAGAGATACTCGCCCAAGTTGAAGTTAACATTGATTATCCAGAGTATGATGATGTAGAAGACGCAACGACGGACTTCTTACTAGAACAGTCTAAGCGTATTAAAGAGGAAATCAATCAGTTACTTGAAACAGGAGCACAAGGTAAAATAATGAGAGAAGGGTTATCTACAGTTATTGTAGGACGTCCTAATGTTGGGAAGTCTTCGATGCTAAATAACCTTATTCAAGATAATAAAGCAATTGTGACTGAGGTCGCTGGTACAACAAGAGACGTGTTAGAAGAATATGTCAATGTTAGAGGTGTCCCGTTACGACTTGTAGATACTGCGGGTATTAGGGATACTGAAGATATCGTAGAGAAGATTGGTGTAGAACGTTCTAGGAAAGCTCTAAGTGAAGCAGATTTAATTTTATTTGTGCTTAATAACAATGAACCTCTGACGGAAGATGATCAAACTTTATTCGAAGTCATTAAAAATGAGGATGTTATTGTAATCATTAATAAAACAGATTTAGAACAGCGATTAGATGTTAGCGAACTAAGAGAGATGATTGGTGATATGCCACTTATACAAACATCGATGCTTAAACAAGAAGGTATTGATGAATTAGAAATACAAATTAAAGATTTATTCTTTGGTGGCGAAGTACAAAATCAAGATATGACTTATGTATCTAATTCACGTCACATTTCATTGTTGAAACAAGCGAGACAATCAATTCAAGATGCGATTGATGCTGCTGAGTCTGGTATCCCAATGGATATGGTACAGATTGATTTAACACGTACTTGGGAAATTCTAGGAGAAATTATTGGAGAATCAGCGAGTGATGAATTAATAGATCAACTATTTAGTCAATTTTGTTTAGGAAAATAATGATATAAAAATATAAACAAGACGGTAAGACGTCTAAAATTCAAGATTTTATGACTTTTGGGAGGTAAAAGAGTGGTTCAAGAATATGATGTAGTAGTCATTGGTGCTGGTCACGCCGGTATTGAAGCAGGTTTAGCTTCAGCTCGTCGGGGTGCTAAAACGCTGATGTTAACAATTAATTTAGATAATATTGCTTTCATGCCATGTAATCCATCTGTAGGTGGTCCTGCGAAAGGAATCGTTGTACGTGAAATAGACGCTTTAGGTGGACAAATGGCAAAAACTATTGATAAAACTCACATTCAAATGCGTATGCTTAATACAGGTAAAGGTCCAGCTGTTAGAGCTTTACGTGCTCAAGCAGATAAAGTATTATATCAACAAGAAATGAAGCGTGTACTTGAGAATGAGGATAATTTAGACATCATGCAAGGTATGGTTGATGAACTCATTATAGAAGATAATGAAGTTAAAGGTGTTCGTACTAATATTGGTACAGAATATCGTTCTAAAGCTGTCATTATTACAACAGGTACATTCTTACGTGGAGAAATTATACTAGGAAACTTAAAATATTCTAGTGGCCCTAACCATCAATTACCATCTGTAACTCTAGCAGATAATTTAAGAAAATTAGGATTTGATATCGTTAGATTTAAAACGGGTACACCACCACGTGTAAATGCGAGAACCATCGATTATTCTAAAACTGAAATCCAACCAGGTGATGATATAGGTCGAGCGTTTAGTTTTGAAACAACCGAATTTATTTTAGATCAATTACCTTGTTGGTTAACTTATACAAATGGAGATACACATCAAGTCATTGATGATAACTTACATTTATCTGCTATGTATTCCGGTATGATTAAAGGTACAGGTCCTAGATATTGTCCATCAATTGAGGATAAATTTGTCCGCTTTAACGATAAACCAAGACATCAACTTTTCTTAGAACCTGAAGGACGTAATACGAATGAGGTATACGTGCAAGGATTATCTACTAGTTTACCTGAACATGTTCAACGTCAAATGTTAGAAACCATTCCAGGTCTTGAAAAAGCAGATATGATGCGTGCGGGTTATGCTATTGAATATGATGCAATCGTGCCTACTCAATTATGGCCAACGTTAGAAACAAAAGCGATCAAAAACTTGTATACTGCAGGTCAGATTAATGGAACATCAGGATATGAAGAAGCAGCGGGACAAGGAATCATGGCAGGTATTAACGCTGCTGGTAATGTTTTAGGTACAGGTGAAAAAATACTCAGCCGTTCAGACGCATATATTGGTGTACTTATAGATGATTTAGTCACTAAGGGTACAAATGAACCGTATCGATTATTAACTTCACGTGCGGAATATCGATTATTACTACGTCATGATAATGCTGATTTACGTCTTACTGATATGGGGTATGAGTTAGGTTTAATATCAGAAGAACGCTATGCAAGATTTAATGAAAAGCGTCAACAAATCAAAGATGAAATACAACGACTTACCGATGTACGTATTAAACCAAATGAACATACGCAAGCAATTATTGAAGCTAAGGGTGGTTCAAGATTAAAAGATGGCATATTAGCGATTGATTTATTACGTCGTCCGGAAATGAACTACGAAACAATTTTAGAAATCTTAGAAGAATCACATCAACTTCCTGAAGCGGTTGAGGAACAAGTTGAAATTCAAACGAAATATGAAGGTTATATCAATAAATCTTTACAACAAGTAGAAAAAGTTAAAAGAATGGAAGCGAAAAAAATTCCTGAGGATTTAGATTATAGCAAGGTAGATAGTTTAGCATCTGAAGCACGCGAAAAGTTAGCTGAAGTTAAACCATTAAATATTGCACAGGCTTCACGAATTTCAGGTGTGAATCCAGCAGATATCTCAATTCTACTTGTTTATTTAGAACAAGGTAAACTTCAAAGGGTGAAACAATAATGAGTATTGAATGGTTATCAGAGAAATTAAGCGAGCAAGGCATAGAACTATCTAATACGCAAAAAGAGCAATTTCAAAAATATTATCAATTACTTGTTGAATGGAACAAAAAAATGAATTTGACAAGTATTACTGATGAACATGATGTTTATTTAAAACATTTCTATGATTCAATAGCGCCTAGTTTCTATTATGATTTTAACGGTCAATTAAGTCTTTGTGATATCGGTGCTGGTGCAGGTTTTCCAAGTATACCTTTAAAGATAGTATACCCTGAGTTGAAAGTAACGATTGTAGATTCTCTAAATAAAAGAATACAATTTCTAAATCATTTAGCTGCAGAACTAGGTCTTGAAGATGTTAGTTTTGTGCATGATCGAGCAGAAACATATGGCAAGGGTGTCTACAGGGAGTCTTATGATATTGTTACAGCTCGTGCAGTAGCGAGATTGACTGTTTTAAGTGAGTTGTGCTTACCTTTAGTAAATAAAGGTGGACAGTTCCTTGCACTTAAATCATCAAAAGGTGAAGAAGAATTGCAAGAAGCGACGTTTGCTATTAACATTTTAGGTGGTAATGTGAAAGAGACTCATACTTTTGAATTACCTGAAAATGCCGGTGAGCGACAAATGATTATTATTGATAAACGTAGACAGACATCAAAAAAATACCCAAGAAAACCAGGTACGCCAAACAAATCTCCACTAGTTGAAAGTTAAGACATCATAGTATGATAAATAATTGAGAGGGAGAGAATGGATAATGAAGAAACCTTTTTCAAAATTATTTGGTTTAAAAAATAAAGATGACATCATTGGTTATACTGAAGAAGAACGTAATAATAATGTAGAATCCATTCATATTGAACGTATCGTACCCAATCGTTATCAACCTAGACAAGTATTTGAGCCAAATAAGATTAAAGAATTAGCAGAGTCTATTGAAGAGCATGGATTATTACAGCCTATAGTTGTACGTCCAATTGAAGAAGATATGTTCGAAATTATAGCCGGCGAACGACGATTTCGAGCATTACAGTCGTTGCATAAACCTCAAGTAGATGTCATTGTTCGAGATATGGATGATGAAGAAACAGCGGTAGTTGCATTGATTGAAAATATTCAACGTGAAAACTTATCTGTCGTCGAAGAAGCGGAAGCTTATAAAAAGTTACTTGAAATCGGGGGAACGACTCAAAATGAATTAGCAAAAAGTCTAGGCAAGAGCCAAAGCTTCATTGCTAATAAACTTAGATTATTGAAGTTAGCACCCAATGTGATTAAGAGATTACGTGAAGGTAAGATTACAGAAAGACATGCACGAGCGGTATTAGTATTACCTGATGAAACACAAGAAGAATTAATCGAGCAAGTTATTAGTCAGAAGTTGAATGTGAAACAAACTGAGGATAGAGTACGTCAGAAAACTGGACCAGAGAAAGTAAAAGCGCAGACTTTCCAATTTTCTCAAGATGTAACACAAGCAAAAGAAGAACTAGGTAAGAGTATTGAAACGATAGAAAAATCAGGTATACGCGTTGAACAAAAAGATAAAGAACATGAAGATTATTATGAAATTAAAATAAAGATATATAAGAAATAATTATAAGAGTCTGGTACATATTTTGATGATGTATTAGGCTCTTTTTATCGTATTACAGTGCATTATCTTTAATAGTATAACGGTAAAAAATTCTGTGCAATAAAATATCCAAATAGCAAATATCAACATTAATAATCATATTAAATGTACCTAATAACATCTTAACCATAGCAAAGAAAACTTGTATTGCGTCACTCAATGAAAGAGCGGTTATATTAGATAAACGTATAATATTTTAAATGATGAAAAAGTGACTTTAAAATGTTTTACGTGAAACAAAAATTATCATTATTTAGAAAATTAGGTGATTTAAACAATATATTTACAACAATTGATTTACGCTATAAACTAAAAGTAAACGATACGTTTCGTTTAATAAATATGGATGAGAAGGGTTATTGTGTTTGGTATATCAATTTCTAGTGCTATACTACATTTCGTTATCGGAGGATTTGCTGTTGCACTTGCATCAATTATGGCTGATAAAGTAGGAGGAAAATTAGGTGGCATTATTGCCACAATGCCGGCAGTCTACCTTGCAGCTATTATAGCGTTAGCTATAGACCATAAAGGACAGCAACTTATTCAAATGTCAATTCATTTAAGTACAGGAGCAATTGTTGGGATTGTCTCATGTATTGTAACTGTGTTCTTTACTTCAATTTTTATTGGTAAGAAAAATTATAGAAGTGGAACAGTATTTGCAATTCTTTGTTGGTTTGTGATTTCTGTTGCGATTTTCTTAGTCAGACATATTTAAATTGGAGGATTAAAAATGAAGTTAGCAATTATTAAATTTTCAGTTGGTGGTTTAGCTGTTTTAATTAGTTATATTGTTTCTGTCGTGCTTCCATGGAAGGAATTTGGAGGTATATTTGCAACCTTTCCCGCAGTGTTTTTAGTTTCAATGTGTATTACTGGTATGCAATTTGGCAATGAGGTAGCTATGCATGTGAGCAGAGGCGCAGTCTTCGGTATGATAGGAGTTTTATGTAGTATACTAGCAACCTGGGGATTACTACAAGCTACACATATGTGGCTATTGAGTATTATTGGTGGTTTTGTAGCTTGGTTTGTAAGTGCATTGATTATTTTTGAAATTGTGGAATTCATAGCACATAAAAGAAGGGATAAACATGGCTGGAAGACCAAAAGATCCAACAATCAATAAAAAAATTTATACTGAGATTCAACGTTTATTGGAAACGACTCATTTTAGAGATATTACTATAGATCAAATTTCTGAGAATACTGGTATTTCTAAAGCAACTATTTATAGACGTTGGAAGGATAAATCTTCAATTATCATGTCCGCGTTTATTGAACAATCTCAATATATTGTGATTCATAATCAAGATAATTTATATGATGATTTATTCCAGTTTTTAGTGAAAATAAAAGATATCTATAAAACAAAACTAGGTAGTGCTGTGATTGAAATATTAATTAGTCATCAACAAATGGAAGCTAGAGAAACTTTTATGACTAATTACTTTAATCATAATCGCAAAGTTTTAAAAGAGATTGTTCGTAAGCACATACAAGAGGAAGAACAAGATTTGTTTATTGATTTAATCTTCTCACCCATCTATTTTAATATATTAATTAAACCTGAAACTCTGGATAAAAATTACATTAAAAAGATGTTGAATCAAGTTTTACGTATATATCATTGATATGAAAAACGCTCCTTTCGAGGAGCGTTTTTTGTTTTTCATGTAACAGGTTAGCCTAAGGTCAGTCTATTAAAACCTTTAACCATACTATGTCAAAGCATTTTGACAATGATAAAGGTGACATCGCAAAAACTATTTGATAGCTTTTATAGAGAAAACCTGATTTGATTTAATAATAATATTAAATGATTTCAAATCATAATTAAGGAGTTTAAAGCAATGAATGTTAGCAATCAAATCAAAAAATTTAGAGAAAGAGATGGGTATTCACAAGAATTTTTGGCTGAGAAAATGTTTGTTTCAAGACAAACTATTTCAAATTGGGAAAATGATAAAAGTTATCCGGATATTCATAATTTACTTATTATGTGTCAACTCTTCAAGGTATCTCTAGACGAACTAGTGGAGGATGATTTGAAAAACGTGCAAATCAAAAATATTAAAAAAGAATTAGACTTTTGGACATGGATGATGATAATTACAATGGTATTAGGAAGTGTTCTCATAGGTCCTATGATTCATTACTTTCATTGGTTAGGAATAGGAATAACATATTTAGTATTTTTAATAGGTATCATTGCTTCTACAAAATTAGAAAAAATTAAAATAAAAAATGATATTGAAACATACGACAGGATATTAGCATTTATTAATGGTAAAGATCCTAAAGAGGTGCAAAAAAGTAAGTTTAGAGATATATGGACATCCTCAATTTCTTTTATTTTCTTTGTTGGTGTGATCATCGGTATAAGTTACTTAAGTATCATTTTAACTGATTATTTTTTATAAAAATCAAAAAGAGAATAGACTGGATGCCTATTGAATTTGACACCCAGTCTACTCTAAGAATGATTATTTATTGCTTTGTCCACTCATAATAATAATGGGAAATATGAAACAACACATAATACAAAATTATGATTATTGTTTTCATAAATATTCCCTACATAGTTTTTATTGCACTTAATAGCAGCGTTTAGCTATTCATTCCACTTATCATACCTGATCCTATTAATATGATGAGTGCAACGATTCCTAATATCACAGATGCTTTTTTAGATAAACGACTAGTTGAGTAATAAACAACACCTGTTAAAAAGGCTTTTAAAAGATTAGTTAAACTGAAAGCCATGAGTGTTTTATTATCCTTTGAAAAAATGTTTAAGCTATCAAGCTTATAGTCTGTTATCTTTAGTCCAAAAACTATTTGAATTAAAGAAATAATAGTTGTAAATCCTAAAATAATGATTGAATAAGAGAGTGCTGCTGAGAATAAACTGCTCGCTTTGGCGTCAGATTTAAATATTTTAGAAATAATTAGAAAGATTAAAAATACTACAACAACACTAAAGATTGTTCCTATGAAAGCGCCTATAGTTGTAGACATACGTAACATATTTTCATCCATTTGGCTATTAGCTATCGATTGGTTATCTAATAGTTCATTACTAGTATTATATGTGATGAAAGCGCTAATAATAGCTAATACTATCACTATGATTGATTTAAGTATCCATTTTGGCTGATGTCTTAGTTTGTTAAAATGATTAACAAATGGAATACTTGAGTTTTGAATATCATTTTCTTTTAATTCCTGTGTACTCATGTAATATATCTCCTTTACTTATTAAGGTTAGTTTGATGGTAACATTTTATTACATAATATAAAATGCAAAATCCTTAAATTTAATTAAATATAGTTACTAATACTAATTTAAAGGTAAAATGATTGATAATATATTAAAAATTATAAGATTTAGTAATTTTTTTACATATAAAAGATTAATAATTTTACAAATGTGTTATCATTTCCTTGTGAATCTATTACACAAGGAGAATATATATGAATAAGAAACTATTGTGGAGCATCATTGGTATTGTAATTATTGTCGTATTAATCATTGCTGCTTTTATATTAAAACAAGTTAATGGTTCAGGTAGTAAAGATAGTAATGCTTACGATACATATACAGTAAGAAAAGAAACACCTATTAGTTTAGAAGGCAAAGCGTCTCCAGAATCTGTGAAAACTTATAACAATAATCAATCTGTGGGTAACTTCTTAAGTGTTTCAGTACAAGATGGTCAAACAGTTAAACAAGGTGAACGTATCATCAATTATGATACAAATGGGAATAAACGCCAACAACTATTGAACAAAGTGAATCAAGCACAATCTCAAGTTAATGATGATTATCAAAAAGTAAATCAAAGTCCTAACAATCATCAATTACAAGTTAAATTGACTCAAGATCAAAGTGCTTTAAATGAAGCTCAGCAGTCATTGTCACAATATGACAGACAACTCAATGACAGCATGAATGCATCATTTGATGGTAAAATTAACATTAAAAATGATTCAGATGTAGGCGAAGGGCAACCTATTTTGCAATTAATTTCTTCAAATCCTCAAATTAACGCAACTATTACAGAGTTTGATATTAATAAAATTAAAGAAGGCGATGAAGTAAATGTCACTGTAAATAGCACAGGTAAAAAAGGAAAAGGAAAAATTCTTAAAATAGATGAACTTCCTACAAGCTATGATACAAGTGACGATAGTACAGCATCATCGGCACAAGCAGGGGCACAAGGTGATAGTGAAGAAGGAACTGAAATGACGACATCTAATCCTACAATTAATCAGCCAACAGGTGGTAAAAGTGGCGAAACATCAAAATATAAAGTTATCATTGGTGATTTAGATATACCCGTGAGATCAGGCTTCTCTATGGATGCTAAAATCCCTCTTAAAACTAAAAAGCTACCAAATAACGTGTTAACAAAAGATAATAACGTATTTGTCGTTGATAAAAATAATAAAGTTCACAAACGTGAAATTAAAATTGAACGTAATAATGGTGAAATCATTGTGAAAAAAGGATTGAAATCTGGCGATAAAGTCCTTAAAAGTCCAAAAGGTAATTTAAATGATGGAGAAAAAGTAGAGGTGTCATCATGATTGAATTGAGAAAAATCAATCGACACTTTAAAAATGGAAATGAATCAAATCATATTTTGAAAGACATAGATATTCATATTGATGAAGGTGAATTTATTGCTATCATGGGTCCGTCTGGTTCAGGTAAAAGTACGTTAATTAATATCTTGGGATTTATTGATCGTGGATATGAAGGAGAATACTTTTTTAACAATGAGAATTATCAAAAAAGCTCAGATAATAAGCTCGCAGAAATTCGAAATCATACTGTAGGTTTCGTCTTTCAGAATTTTAAATTGATTCAAAATAACACTATTTTAGAAAATGTAAGTATTCCGCTAATTTATAATGGTTTGAGTAATAAAGCGAGAAAAAGCAAAGTTTTAGACGGACTTCATGACGTCGGTCTAAAAGGTAAAGAGAATCTCTTACCAAATAAATTGTCAGGAGGGCAGCAACAACGTGTAGCTATTGCCCGGGCAATTATTAATGACCCTAAGTTTATTATTGCCGATGAACCTACTGGCGCTCTTGATTCGAAGACATCTCAAGATATTATGGAGCTTTTCGTAAAACTGAACAAAGAACAGAATACAACTATTATTATGGTAACGCATGATCGTGAAGTGGCGGAAAAAGCTGATCGTATTATCCATATTTTGGATGGGCGTGTGCAAGAGGAAGAGGTGTTGACACGTGAATAACTTTTCAAATGTCATATCAGTTGCTATTCGTTCCATTTTAAAAAACAAACGACGTAATATCTTTACGATGATTGGAATAATTATTGGTATCGCATCAGTAATTACTATCATGTCGTTGGGGAACGGTTTTAAGAAGTCAACGACTGAGCAATTCAATGATGCTGGTGCTGGTAAAAATCAAGCTTCAATTTCTTACATGACAGAAAATATGGAAGCGCCTAAAAATAATCCATTTAAGCAAGAGGATATGAGTGTTGTTGAACAGGTTAATGGTGTTAAGAGTGCTAAAGTAAAAGAGGATAAGGATAGCACATATTCAGTCAAAATTACGAATACACATGGCAGTAGTGATGCTAGTTTAAAAAAGGTTGATAAACTGACAGATGTAGATGAAGGAAAAGGATTTACGAATGATGATAATGAAGTGCTAGAAAAAGTAGCCGTTATAGATAAAAAAATTGCTAAAAAAGTATTCAATAATCAGGCAATGGGTCAATCTATTTATATAAATGGAGAAGGGTTTAAAGTCGTAGGCGTCTCTGAAAGCTCAGAAGTCGATGAAAGTGGGATGCCTATTGAGTCATTAATTCAAATACCTTCAAAAACATTTAATAAATATATGGGCAATTTGACACAAGGTATGCCTCAATTATTAGTTACAGTTGAAAAAGGTTCAGATAAGAAAGACGTAGGTAAAAAGGTCGAAAAAGTGTTGAATAAAAAAGGAACTGGCGTATCTGAAGGTCAATATAGTTATGAAGATAATGAAGCGGTGATGAAAACGATAGGTTCAGTCTTAGACACGATTACTTACTTTGTCGCAGCTGTTGCGGGAATATCACTCTTTATTGCAGGTATTGGTGTGATGAATGTCATGTATATTTCAGTCACTGAACGAACAGAAGAGATTGCAATTCGTCGTGCATTTGGCGCTAAAGGTCGAGATATTGAAATACAATTCTTAGTAGAAAGTGTTGTGTTATGTCTCATAGGTGGTATCATCGGATTAATTCTAGGTATTATTATTGCTACATTGATTGATCTCGTGACACCTGAAATGGTTAAGAGTTCCGTCAGTCTAGGTTCCGTCATCCTAGCTGTAGGTGTATCAACATTGATAGGCATCATTTTCGGTTGGATACCTGCACGTTCAGCTTCTAAAAAAGAATTAATTGATATTATTAAATAATCTATAGCATAGAATGATTTATCGTAAGGTACTATATGGTCGAAATTCTTGTTAACACAGCTATTAGTGTTTATATTGTTGCATTATATACTCAATGGTTAAGTACACGCGATAATTTGAAAGCATAGTAGTTATTAGCCTTTATCACCTATACCCCCTCACTGTTACAAATAGAGGGGGTTAATATATATGTGAATACTTATTTCTGACTATCTATCAATCAGTTGAAGAATGTAAAAAAATTTTTCATGAATTGAATAAAAAATATAAAAAGCAGTATATGTATTAACTAAAATTATCACGATCTTTAATTAATTTATAATATGAATTTAAAATATGGATATGGAAATATAAAGTGATTCAACATTATATGCGTAATTAATTATTAGAAAATATTGATGTAGATTAAATTTTTACAGAAGAGTATTTATAACTATTTGCAGGAAAAATAAAAAGGTTAATGTAGTTAGCTTACTATCAGCGCACGAATAGTGGTTGATCAATAGAAAAATTATAGATGCAAAGTAAACCATCCGTTTGTACGGGTGGTTTTGATTTTGTAAGGTAAAAACTCATTATTGCAGGATATACAAGAGTATTGTCTATCGAGCGAAATATAGAAAGGTAATTTGAAAATTTGAGATGATATATAACTTTAAACATTGAGTAGACTCAACTCAAAAAGTAAGATTAGTTATTAAAAATGTTTCGCATGCTACTTTTTTCATTTAATGATACTTGAATTGTTATTAATAAATAAGATTATTTTATCAATTTTAATTGTGATTAATGCGATAAAATAGATAAATATAATCGAAAATAATGTATTAGATTATTTTAAATGCTGTAATAGAATCAATAAAATGTTTTAAAAACTAAAAAGTTAACAAAAATTTAACCAAATTAGTTAAAAAAATTAATAACTTTTATGTTATTTTGAATTTAGCAGTTATTTTTTCATTCTTTATAAGGGAAAAATCTTATAGAGGTGATTTCTTTGACAAATAATAATAGAATAAAAAGATTTAGCATTAGAAAATACGCAGTGGGAGTAGTATCAATTGTTACAGGTGCAACAATTTTCATCGGAGGGCAACAAGCTCAAGCAGCTGAAACTTCAGTGCAACATGCGGATGCACACCCAGAAGACTCGCAAACAACACAACAATTAAAAAATGATAAGTTAGAAGAAACGTTAAAAGCTTCAAAACAAGGTAATGCTGATAGTCAACAAGTACAAACAATTGATCAATCTAAAACAAATCAAAACAACCAACATTCTGTAGCTGAAAGTGCACAACTGAAAAGTGATGAGACAGCTAATCAGCCAAAAAAAGAAGAAGGTAGCTCAGTAAAACAAGACGTCCAACCGTCTAAAAATGTAAATCAACAAGACGTAGCTACTCAATCAAATGAGAGAGAAAATAATGACATAAAAGATGAAGGTCAAACTTCAAAGACGAGCAATCAACATATCCAGAGTTCTAACAGTCATAATCAATCAACAGGAACAAAAGACAGCTACTCAGAAGAAATCGACCAACCATTAGTGAAATTACAAAAGCCGTCTAATGATTCTACATATCAAACACAATCAAAAACAAAACAAGATAGTTCTAAACAACTCCCTCAAGAAAAAACAACAAAACGTCAAATTCAAACAACTGAAAATGAACAGACAACTAAAGTTGATTCTAAAAAAGCTAATGACACTCAAAATGTTGAAAAACATACTCAAGAGCCTAAAAATGATACATCAACATCACAAAAAAATCATCAACAAGTAGCTACAAAAGAACAATCTAATAGAAGTACAACAAGGGAGACGCAAAAGCAATCAGCAAATGCTAATCAAAATCATCAGTCTACACATCAAGCACAGTTCAAAAACCAATATCCAGTAGTATTTGTCCATGGTTTCCTAGGCTTTGCAGGTGATAATCAATTTAGTTTAGCTCCAAAATATTGGGGTGGTACAAAATACAATATTGACAGAAATTTAACTAATGAGGGATACAATGTACATGAGGCAAATATTGGTGCTTTTAGTAGTAACTATGATCGCGCAGTAGAATTGTATTACTATGTCAAAGGAGGACGTGTTGATTACGGTGCAGCGCATGCAGCTAAATATGGTCATCATCGCTATGGTCGAACATACAAGGGCATCATGCGTGATTGGGAACCTGGCAAAAAAATTCATTTTATAGGTCACAGTATGGGTGGTCAAACCATTCGTCAAATGGAAGAATTCTTAAGAAATGGTAACCAAGAAGAAATAGAATATCAACGTCAACATGGGGGTACTATATCCGATTTATTTACAGGTGGTAAAGATAATATGGTTGCTTCAATTACTACACTTGGCACACCACATAATGGTACACCTGCTGCAGATAAAATTGGCACACGTAAACTTGTAAAAGAAACGATTAATCGTATTGGTAGATTAAGTGGTGGTAAAGATGTAGATATAGATTTAGGTTTTTCTCAATGGGGATTAAAACAACAACCAAATGAAAGCTACATTGATTACGCGGAACGTGTATCCAAAAGTAAGATTTGGAATACTGAAGATCAAGCTGTTAATGATCTGACAACGCAAGGTGCTGAAAAAATTAATCAACAAACAAGTCTAAATCCTAATATTGTCTACACTACTTATACAGGGTCAGCGACTCACACAGGACCTCTTGGTAATGAATTACCTAATTCTAGTGAAATTCTTTTGTTGAACTTAACCAGCCGTATTATTGGTAAAGATGCAAACAAAGAAATTAGACCGAATGATGGTGTAGTTCCAGTTATATCATCACAACATCCTTCTAATCAAGCCTTTAAAAAAGTTGATGATCATACACCAGCTACTGATAAAGGTGTTTGGCAAGTGAGACCCGTTCAACATGATTGGGACCATTTAGATTTAGTAGGTATGGATGCATTTGATTTAACACATACAGGTAGAGAATTAGGTCAATTCTATCTAGGTATTATGGATAATATCATGAGAATCGAAGAAGCAGACGGTATTACAAATAAATAAATTTATAGTGTAAGGAAGCCCTCAATAGGGAGGTCACACTGACCTCTATGTTGAGGGCTTTTGTATTATGGTTATTTATTTTTCTTTTCACGTCTCTTTAGGATATATGCACCACCGAGTAAACCCACAGGTATACCAATAAGCGGTGTGACAATGTTACTTAAAATAAATATGATTACAGTTAAACTGAGTACGTTAAACCAATTAATTGTTAAGTTTTTTAAATCCTCATATGATTGTTTGATTAATTCTTTGAATTTCATAATAAAAACCGTCCTTTATTAAAATAATTTTGTGAATTGAGTTACTAAATAGAATGCTTAATCATACGACTCGAGTGTATAAATGAAATCATAGCAAAAATGAAATAAACAATTGTATATATAATCATTACTATGAATATAGGTGACATTGAGACATTTCCTAGAAGTTTCATAAATGCAAGTGCTGCAAATAATGCATGTAATAAAGCAATAAGAAGCGGTAATCCAAAATTAAATGCAATTTTTAATAGTAAACCTTTAGACATATCAGTGTAGGTAAATCCTATACGACGTAATATCTTAAAGTTATCAAGTTCATCCTCAGTTTCATCCATTTGTTTAATGTAAATAATACAACCAGCAGCCATTAAAAATGCTATTCCTAAGAATGATGTTACAAAGATAAGTATGCCATTGCTTTGGTTTATAAATTTCTTATATTCATCGTGCGATACAATATTACGATTAACTTTTGAGGCAATTTTTTCTGCTTTTTTCACATCTTTGTGAGTGTTGAAATTAAAACCGTACATCTTATTAACAATATTGTCAGTTTTTAATGTGTTATATACCTCCGGACTCACCTCAACTATAGGAGCTCCAAATGATAATTGGGATGGATATATTTTAGAGTTATCTTTGTCTTTAACGATAATAGATTGTTTAGATTTTCCTTTAACTGTAATCTTATGATTTAAATGAATATCTATTAATCCTGTTGATGATTGTATATTCGTTATTTTAGCTTCATGACCTTTGAGATGTGAGTTCATCATTAGTGATGTTGTATTAGTAGACATATCAGAACCATTTTTACTCTTCATGACGTGGTCGCTTAATGTTTTTGGATTGATTACTTCATAAGTCCGCTGATGATATTTTAAATTTCCTTGATCTAGTTTATGTTTAAATTGCGCAGCTATTTTATTCTGGCTTATATTAAAATCATCTGGAGAGGTCATTTCTAAAGTTGTATTAGTATTAGATTGTGTAATTGCCGCGAAGCAAAGAATACTAACCGTGAAAGCTGAAATGATAGCAATAACTGTGAGAGACATCGCATTTTTCTTCATTCTGTGCATGATAGATGATGTAAAGACAACGTCTGTGATATTTACACGACCATGTTTAATATGTTTTAGTGTTTTAAAAATAAGTGATACAGAACTTCTAAAGAATAAGAAAGCACCAACAATAGTTAAAAAAAGTATGCTAAAAGGTGTAATCAAAGCAGTTGTTAAGGCTTTAAAAACACCAAACATTTCAGTAGACATATAATATCCAAATACTATCATTATAATTCCTAAAATGCCGCCGATTGCTTCAAACGTAGTTATCCGTTTTTGGGTAGCTTCCGGGGTATAATTGTCTTTCATCAAAGCTAAAATGCTGTGTTTTTTTAAGAAAATGTAATTTTGTATCATTATCAATAAAAAAGCGACAGCTAACATTACGATAGTAATAAGTATAGCTTGGGGTTCAAAGCCAATAGAGATATGTGTGTTTAACTTCATTAATTTAGAAGCGATAACAAGTAAAAGTTTTGAACCAAAAATACCAATTAAAGTGCCTAAAATTCCTGTTACAATAAAAAATACTAGTTGTTCTATATTGAGCATTCTTAGAATATTTCCACGTGTTAAACCTATCAGTTGGTATAAGGCAAACTCTTTTGTACGCCTTTTAATAAATAAATGATTTGCATACATTAAGAAAACAACAATAATGATAAAAAGAATTGTGGCACCAATTGTGGCACCATTTTTAATAATAGTTGAAGAATCTGAGTTATTAATACTATGTGAATATTTTAAAGTTGAGAAACTAAAATAAAGTATAATGCTAATCAATAATGAAAATAGAAACATTCCATAATGCTTAATATTTTTTCTTAAATTTTTAAGGATAAGTTGGTTAAATGTCATGACTGACACCACCTAATGCGGTTTGAAGTTTCATAATTTCTTGGTAAAATGTTTGTTTTGAATCGTTACCCTGGTAGATTTCTGAGTGTATATCACCGTCTTTCAACATAATGACTCTCTCAGCGTAACTAGCGGCTGAAGGATCATGTGTCACCATCATAATGGTTGAATTAAATTGTTTATTCATATCTTCTAGACGGTGTAACAAATCTTGAGCACTTTTAGAATCTAATGCGCCAGTAGGTTCATCTGCGAAAATAATTGTTGGTTTATGGACGAATGCCCGGGCTGCCGCCGTACGTTGTTGCTGACCGCCAGAAATTTCACTTGGATATTTATTTCCCAGGTTATAAATACCTAATGCCTCAGCCACTTCTTTATAATTTTGTTCCATTTCATATTTATGGAATTTTTGTACTGAGAGTGGTAGCATAATATTTTCTTTTACTGTTAATGTGGGTAAAACGCTATAATCTTGAAAAATAAAACCGAGATGTTGTTTTCGAAAATTTGCCACTTCTTTGTGGCTCAGTTTATTAATTTCTTTACCTTCAACTTCTACAGTTCCTCCTGAAATAGTATCTATTGAACTTAACACATTGAGTAAAGTCGTTTTACCTGATCCAGAAGGACCCATGACAGCTACAAATTCCCCTTTTTCAACTGAAAAACTTATATTATTTAAAGCTCGATATTTTTGTTTGTGACCATATACTTTTGATAATTGGTTTGCTGTTAAAATAGCCATCCTCTCACTCCTTTAGTTATCTATATTTAAATTGTAGGATGGTTGGGATATCCTTGCCTTTATCTAAACTTACATTTATAGACATGAAACTTACATGTTTGAAAGATACTTGTTTTATAATTTATCAAAATACATATAAGTGAATGCTCTTGGTTTAATTTTTCGGATTATCCATGGCGCTTAATTTAAACTGAATTTTTAAAAATAAGGTTTTAGTTAATCATTAATAATAATTTAAAAATTGTTTGTTATAATTTATTATGAATTTATGAATGGAGAAAAGGAGTATTAATATGAAAAAAGTATTTATGATCATAAGTATACTTACCATAACTGTTACTTTAAGTGCATGTGGAGGTTCTGGAAAACAAAAAGAGCCATCTAAGGAAAGTCAAAAATCTGATAAATATGATTATGTTTATTATGAAATATTAAATGATGGAGATTCTGAAACGCCAAATGTTGAGATTAAATATAAAGATAAAAAAGGTAAATCACATATAGAAAAAGCTGATTTAGATCACGTGTATGAACATATACTAGGTGATGGTAATAAAAAACCATATATTGTAAAGGATGGGAAGAAAATTCATGTATATCGACCACCATATATGATTTATGGTGATGATGATGTTGAAGGCAAAGCCGTTTCGAAAGATGAAGTTACGAAGTAAAAGAAAGGTGACAAAATGAAACAGCTATTATTTAAAACAAGTTGCGTAATAATGGTACTTTTCACGTCTTCTTTAAGTATTGTCAGTACATATTCTCATGCAACAACGTCAGGAGGAACGAGTAGTTCCAGTTCGGCAAGTTCTAGTTCAAGTAGCAGTGCAGCTTCTGCATCTAGAGGTTCAACTTCTTCAAGTACAAGTATGAGTCGTTCTAGTGCAATAAATGCGTCTCGCAATGCACAACAATCTAGTCAGCGTGCTGCCCAACAAGCAACAAAATCAAGTCGTGTAACAGCAACCAAAAATAAAGGACAACAAAGTGTAACAAGACAAAAAGCACAATCTCGTTCTTTGATGCCGTCTCAAAGACCTTATGATTCAAGTGCACCATACTCATCTCAATATATTGCTACAACTTATTATAATAATTGGTTATTCTATTATATTTTTGCACATTCGTTTTTAAATCAACATGAAAAGAAAAACAGTGTAGATGCTCAGTTTCATATGTTGAAACAACAAATGAAGCCTCATGAGAAACTTTATACTGTTACTGTAAAGACCAAACAAGGAAAGCGTGTCGTTGTCGTACCTAAAAAACAATATGACAAAATTGAAAAAGGAAAACACATTAAAGTTAAAAATGGTGTTGTTCAGTAATCTTTTATGAGCCCATGTAAGCTTAGTAATAAATGACATAAAAACATATCAAGGGAGCCATAATAATGAAGAAAGAAATAATAGAATGGATTGTAGCCATAATCGTTGCAATTGTTATCGTCACACTTGTGCAAAAGTTTTTATTTGCTTCTTATACAGTCAAAGGAGCATCTATGCATCCAACATTTGAAAATCGAGAAAAAGTGATAGTAAGTCGTATAGCAAAAACGCTTGATCATATTGATACAGGAGATGTAGTGATTTTTCATGCTAACGCGAAGCAAGATTATATTAAGCGACTTATTGGTAAACCAGGTGATTCAGTAGAATATAAAAAAGATCAACTATATTTAAACGGTAAAAAAGTAGATGAGCCTTATTTAAGTGAAAATAAAAAACATAAAGTTGGAGAATATCTAACGGAAAACTTTAAGTCTAGAGATCTTAAGGGTACGAATGGCAATATGAAAATTCCTAGTGGTAAATACTTGGTTTTAGGTGATAATCGTCAAAACAGTATTGACAGTCGCATGGATGAAGTAGGTCTTTTAGATAAAAATCAAGTTGTTGGAAAAGTAGTTTTGAGATACTGGCCATTTAATCGGTGGGGCGGTAGTTTTAATCCTGGAACATTTCCTAACTAATTAAATAAAACCCCTTAGTGCATATTTTCAATGACATACGTACTGAGGGGTTTTTTAATGCTTATTCTACTTCAATATGCTTACCGACAGCTTCCCATTTTATAGATACTGTTATGATAATTCCGAGTAAAGGGACAATGGACAAGATTAACATAGTATTCGTTAGACCTACTGCAGCAAGAATGATTGGAAAGACAAAAGTACCTATGATACTACCAGTACGACTTACAGATTCTACAAAGCCAGTAGCTTGTGAACGTAAATGAGTCGGAAATGATAAGGCACCAATTGTTTTTCCTTGAGTACCAGGACCTCCTGAATGGCCAAATAAAAATAATCCAATAAGGAAAGTGTTAAGAAGCATTGGTAGATGATGATAAAAGAGTCCTACACATACCATTGAAAGTAATACAAGTGTGAAGCCTATCATTGTAAGCTTGCGTGTACCTAATTTATAAGTCAATTGAGCACCTAAATATGCGCCTAGAATACCTGCTATATTGACTATAGCAGTACCTAATAATACACCTATTTTATCCTTACTAATAAGATAAGTTGCAATAATAGGTATGTATAAACCGACACCATAGTACTGCATACCTTGTAATGTTGAAATCGCAGTCGCCAGGATAATTCTTTTTATATATCTCGGTTTAAATAAGTCTGTCCAAGAATTATGTGGCGAAGTCACATCAGAATTTAAATCATCTTCAAGCGTTCCCTCTAGGTGGATGTCTTTATGATAATATTTTCTTATAAATTCAGTTGCTTTTTCTAAAGAATAATGATTAATCACCCATGTCGGACTTTCGTGTAAATATTTAATTCGCAAGATGTACAAGACAAAAGCAATAAGTGCACCAAATCCAACTGCATATCTCCACAAATGTGCACCAGCCCCTAGCATAAAGAACGCAGTGACCACTAAAGCAGAAGTAACTATTGCAACATACCAAACGACTTGCCAATAGTTAACATTTCTTCCTTTGTGCTTTAAATTACTTATTTCCGCAATAAAAGTGAAAGCAACTGGACTATCCATTCCAATAGCAAACCCCATTATACAACGACATATTATTAGAATAATTACATTTGGTGCGAGTGCCGCACCAAGAGAGGTTACAGTGAGTGTTAGTAAGGCAATTGATAAAATACGCTTGCGTCCAAACTGATGTGCTAATGTACCACCAAGTAATGCACCAAATAATGCACCAATAGGTAAAGAGGTCATTACTATAGATAGCGTTGATGGTGATAAGTGAAACTGTTGAGTGAGTTGATCAGTCATTGTACCTAAAATAGTAATATCATATGCATCTAAAAATATAGTTCCTAATATTAAGAATAAAACCATCTTAGATGTCGATGTTTGCGCTTCATTGTCTATGAGTCTAAATAAGTCAGTTTTTGATTTAACGAAATCCATATTTTCATCCCTTATTTTCATTTTCTTTTCAATCGTAATCCAAGGTCATTAATTCAATATAAAATTAAGATTAAAAAATTATTAATGTTTTTAAAGATGAGAAGTGATTTGTGGATAACTAGATAGGTAAAAAATAGAAAAGTTGTTATAGCAACGTTTTAAGTTAGGGTGTAATTATCCACAGCAGCTGGATTATATGTGTATAATTTACAGAATTGTGTGACAATCATAGCTGTTTATTTGCTATCAACAGTTTTAAATGTTGGAGATATAGATTGTATGATAAATTACGTTTAATTTATTATTAAAGTTAAAGATTGTATATTTTTTTATAATTTAAAATAGTCTAATTAGAAAATTCTTTTGATTAAATATAATTTGTTGTATTATTTAATAAATGAAAAGAAATTAGATTTTTGTAATAGTTTAGAAAATATTTGGTGTTTGAGAAAGTTTTATTTTTAAAATGAATAAATATATAGAATATCCTCTCAATTGAAACAAATTTTATCACTCGAATTCCTCAAATTTCTTAGGATCTTCTTCAAGAGATTGACTAGATATCATTTTAAACGTATTAGATAATTTCAAAAATTTCTTAACTTAAAGATTTTCTACAGGAGAGTTGTGAAAGAAAAATCATTTAGCTCAATCGCTTTATCTTTGGGTTTGAAAAATTAGATAGAGTTTTTGTATAAAATTGACTATCACTATTTTGAGGTTTCTAGCACTTACAGCTAATAGTCTTCTCTATGATTCATATTTCCAAACAATCCTATAATTTAAGCTTTATTTATGAATACATTTGGTAAATATTAAAAATTTATAGTTAAGACTGTATCGAAATTTGATAAAGATTAATTTAAATATGTGGTGGTTCAATTTATTTTGCAAGATGTTTGTAAAAACCTTGTTTTAACTCTCTTACCAACGAAAATTCTATAGAAAATTTAAAGTTTTTAAGATATCTATAAAAATAAATTACATAATTTCATTATTAAATCCTCATTGTTTTAAAGTTTTCTATAGAAAGAAATAATTATTTAATTTTTCATCTGTTTTGTACTGCTAATTTAGAATTAGTAGCAAAGATTATTAGTTTCTAACCTCCATAATAGAGCATTTTTACTCCTAAAAGTTAAATGCTTTTATACTTTTATAATAAAGCATCTTTAAACTTTATTTATAGAAATAAAAGCCGAAAAATGAAAGGAATTAAAAGTAATTATAAAAATAATTGGGGTAATTTATATTATTATATTAATTTATTTTTTAAAAAAAGTATTGTTTTGCTTTATTGGATAAATTATGCTTATAAAGTATTTACATAAAAATGTAAATGCAATTTACAAGTAAATATTCAAATTATTTCCTTGTAAAATATTTATTTTAACTGGAGGTATAGTATGAAAAAGAGAAGACAAGAACCAATTAACAAGAGAGTGGATTTTCTATCCAACAAGGTAAACAAGTACTCGATTAGGAAGTTCACAGTAGGTACAGCTTCAATACTCGTGGGTGCTACGTTAATGTTTGGTGCCGCAGACAATGAGGCTAAAGCGGCTGAAGACAATCAATTAGAATCAGCTTCAAAAGAAGAACAGAAAGGTAGTCGTGATAATGAAAACTCAAAACTTAATCAAGTCGATTTAGACAACGGATCACATAGTTCTGAGAAAACAACAAATGTAAACAATGCAACTGAAGTAAAAAAAGTTGAAGCACCAACGACAAGTGACGTATCTAAGCCTAAAGCTAATGAAGCAGTAGTGACGAACGAGTCAACTAAACCAAAAACAACAGAAGCACCAACTGTTAATGAGGAATCAATAGCTGAAACACCCAAAACCTCAACTACACAACAAGATTCGACTGAGAAGAATAATCCATCTTTAAAAGATAATTTAAATTCATCCTCAACGACATCTAAAGAAAGTAAAACAGACGAACATTCTACTAAGCAAGCTCAAATGTCTACTAATAAATCAAATTTAGACACAAATGACTCTCCAACTCAAAGTGAGAAAACTTCATCACAAGCAAATAACGACAGTACAGATAATCAGTCAGCACCTTCTAAACAATTAGATTCAAAACCATCAGAACAAAAAGTATATAAAACAAAATTTAATGATGAACCTACTCAAGATGTTGAACACACGACAACTAAATTAAAAACACCTTCTGTTTCAACAGATAGTTCAGTCAATGATAAGCAAGATTACACACGAAGTGCTGTAGCTAGTTTAGGTGTTGATTCTAATGAAACAGAAGCAATTACAAATGCAGTTAGAGATAATTTAGATTTAAAAACAGCATCTAGAGAACAAATTAATGAAGCAATCATTGCTGAAGCACTAAAAAAAGATTTTTCTAACCCTGATTATGGTGTCGATACGCCATTAGCTCTGAACACATCTCAATCAAAAACTTCACCACATAAGAGTGCAAGTCCACGCATGAATTTAATGAGTTTAGCTGCTGAGCCTAATAGTGGTAAAAATGTGAATGATAAAGTTAAAATCACAAACCCTACGCTTTCACTTAATAAGAGTAATAATCACGCTAATAACGTAATATGGCCAACAAGTAACGAACAATTTAATTTAAAAGCAAATTATGAATTAGATGACAGCATAAAAGAGGGAGATACTTTTACTATTAAGTATGGTCAGTATATTAGACCGGGTGGTTTAGAACTTCCTGCAATAAAAACTCAACTACGTAGTAAGGATGGCTCTATTGTAGCTAATGGTGTATATGATAAAACTACAAATACGACGACTTATACATTTACTAACTATGTTGATCAATATCAAAATATTACAGGTAGTTTTGATTTAATTGCGACGCCTAAGAGGGAAACAGCAATTAAGGATAATCAGAATTATCCTATGGAAGTGACGATTGCTAACGAAATAGTCAAAAAAGACTTCATTGTGGATTATGGTAATAAAAAGGACAATACAACTACAGCAGCGGTAGCAAATGTGGATAATGTAAATAATAAACATAACGAAGTTGTTTATCTAAACCAAAATAACCAAAACCCTAAATATGCTAAATATTTCTCAACAGTAAAAAATGGTAAATTTATACCAGGTGAAGTGAAAGTTTACGAAGTGACGGATACCAATGCGATGGTAGATAGCTTCAATCCTGATTTAAATAGTTCTAATGTAAAAGATGTGACAAGTCAATTTGCACCTAAAGTAAGTGCAGATGGTACTAGAGTTGATATCAATTTTGCTAGAAGTATGGCAAATGGTAAAAAGTATATTGTAACTCAAGCAGTGAGACCAACGGGAACTGGAAATGTTTATACCGAATATTGGTTAACAAGAGATGGTACTACCAATACAAATGATTTTTACCGTGGAACGAAGTCTACAACGGTGACTTATCTCAATGGTTCTTCAACAGCACAGGGGGATAATCCTACATATAGTCTAGGTGACTATGTATGGTTAGATAAAAATAAAAACGGTGTTCAAGATGATGATGAGAAAGGTTTAGCAGGTGTTTATGTTACTCTTAAAGACAGTAACAATAGAGAATTGCAACGTGTAACTACTGATCAATCTGGACATTATCAGTTTGATAATTTACAAAATGGAACGTACACAGTCGAGTTTGCGATTCCTGATAATTATACGCCATCTCCCGCAAATAATTCTACAAATGATGCAATAGATTCAGATGGTGAACGTGATGGTACACGTAAAGTAGTTGTTGCCAAAGGAACAATTAATAATGCTGATAATATGACTGTAGATACTGGCTTTTATTTAACTCCTAAATACAATGTCGGAGATTATGTATGGGAAGATACAAATAAAGATGGTATCCAAGATGACAATGAAAAGGGAATTTCTGGTGTTAAAGTAACGTTAAAAAATAAAAATGGAGATACTATTGGCACAACGACAACAGATTCAAATGGTAAATATGAATTCACAGGTTTAGAGAACGGGGATTACACAATAGAATTTGAGACGCCGGAAGGCTACACACCGACTAAACAAAATTCGGGAAGTGACGAAGGTAAAGATTCAAACGGTACGAAAACAACAGTCACAGTCAAAGATGCAGATAATAAAACAATAGACTCAGGTTTCTACAAGCCAACATATAACTTAGGTGACTATGTATGGGAAGATACAAATAAAGATGGTATTCAAGACGACAGTGAAAAAGGGATTTCTGGTGTTAAAGTGACGTTAAAAGATAAAAATGGAAATGCCATTGGGACAACGACAACAGACGCAAGTGGACATTATCAATTTAAAGGATTAGAAAATGGAAGCTACACAGTCGAGTTTGAGACACCATCAGGTTATACACCGACAAAAGCGAATTCAGGTCAGGATATAACTGTAGACTCCAACGGTATAACAACAACAGGTGTCATTAACGGAGCTGATAATCTCACAATTGATAGTGGTTTCTACAAAACACCAAAATATAGTGTTGGAGATTATGTATGGAAAGATACAAATAAAGATGGTATCCAAGATGACAATGAAAAAGGAATTTCTGGTGTTAAAGTAACGTTAAAGGATGAAAAAGGAAATATAATTAGCACTACAACAACTGATGAAAATGGGAAGTATCAATTTGATAATTTAGATAGTGGTAATTACATTATTCATTTTGAGAAACCGGAAGGCATGACTCAAACTACAGCAAATTCTGGAAATGATGATGAAAAAGATGCTGATGGGGAAGATGTTCGTGTAACGATTACTGATCATGATGACTTTAGTATAGATAATGGTTATTTTGACGATGATTCAGACAGTGACTCAGACGCAGATAGTGATTCAGACTCAGACAGTGACTCGGACGCAGACAGCGATTCTGACGCAGACAGTGACTCAGACGCAGATAGTGATTCTGACTCAGACAGCGACTCAGACGCAGATAGTGATTCCGATTCAGACAGCGACTCGGATTCAGATAGTGATTCCGACGCAGACAGCGACTCGGATTCTGACAGTGATTCCGACTCAGACAGTGACTCAGATTCAGACAGTGACTCGGATTCAGACAGCGATTCGGATTCCGATTCAGACAGTGACTCGGATTCAGACAGTGACTCAGACTCCGACAGTGATTCCGATTCAGATAGCGACTCCGACGCAGATAGTGATTCCGATTCAGATAGCGACTCCGACGCAGATAGTGATTCGGACGCAGACAGTGACTCGGATTCAGATAGTGATTCCGACGCAGACAGTGACTCGGACTCAGATAGTGATTCAGATTCAGACAGCGATTCAGACTCAGATAGCGACTCAGATTCAGACAGCGACTCAGACGCAGACAGCGATTCGGATTCCGATAGCGATTCAGACTCAGACAGCGATTCAGATTCAGACAGCGACTCAGATTCAGATAGTGATTCCGACGCAGACAGCGACTCGGATTCAGATAGTGATTCTGACTCAGACAGTGACTCAGATTCCGATAGTGATTCGGATTCAGATAGTGATTCCGACGCAGACAGCGATTCGGATTCCGATAGCGATTCAGACTCAGACAGCGATTCAGATTCAGACAGCGACTCAGATTCAGATAGTGATTCCGACGCAGACAGCGATGCAGACAGTGATTCAGATTCAGACAGCGATTCAGACTCAGATAGTGACTCAGACGCAGATAGTGATTCCGATTCCGATAGCGATTCAGATTCTGATAGTGACTCAGACTCAGACAGTGACTCAGATTCCGATAGCGACTCGGATTCAGATAGTGATTCCGACGCAGACAGTGACTCAGACTCAGATAGTGACTCGGATTCCGATAGTGATTCCGACGCAGACAGCGATTCTGACTCAGATAGTGACTCAGACGCAGATAGTGATTCCGATTCCGATAGCGATTCGGATTCAGACAGCGACTCGGATTCAGATAGTGATTCCGACGCAGACAGTGACTCAGACTCAGATAGTGACTCGGATTCCGATAGTGATTCCGACGCAGACAGCGATTCGGATTCCGATAGCGATTCAGACTCCGACAGCGATTCAGATTCAGACAGCGACTCAGATTCAGATAGTGATTCCGATTCAGACAGCGACTCGGATTCTGATAGTGACTCAGACTCAGACAGTGACTCAGATTCAGATAGCGACTCAGATTCAGACAGTGATTCGGACTCAGATAGAGACTCCGATTCAGACAGTGATTCGGATTCCGATAGCGATTCGGATTCCGATAGTGACTCGGATTCAGATAGTGATTCAGACTCAGACAGCGACTCCGATTCAGATAGTGATTCCGACTCAGACAGCGATTCGGATTCCGATAGTGACTCGGATTCAGATAGCGATTCGGACTCAGACAGCGACTCAGATTCAGATAGTGATTCCGACGCAGACAGCGACTCGGATTCAGATAGTGATTCCGACGCAGACAGCGATTCGGATTCCGATAGTGACTCGGATTCAGATAGTGATTCCGACTCAGACAGCGATTCAGATTCAGACAGTGACTCAGACTCAGATAGCGACTCGGATTCAGACAGTGACTCGGACTCAGATAGTGACTCCGATTCAGACAGCGACTCGGATTCTGATAAAAATGCAAAAGATAAATTACCTGATACAGGAGCAAATGAAGATCATGATTCTAAAGGCACATTACTTGGAACTTTATTTGCAGGTTTAGGAGCATTATTATTAGGAAGACGTCGTAAAAAAGATAATAAAGAAAAATAGCACTATTGATTCATTCATAAGTTATTTCAAGCCAGGTCTATATGGCCTGGTTTGAAATCATATTAAATTGAAAGGAGAAAAAGATGAGTATGGAAAATCATATAGAAAGATTGATTAATCATGTTGAAAAAACAATAGAAATAAAAGAATATGCTTTTTTAAGCCTTGGAAAATCTAATATAAAAGCCAAAGTTAAATTATTAAAAAAGCCTAATTACCTTAGAAGGGATATTACTAAAGAAATTCAAAAGTTTAGACAGAAGACAGGAGCGTTTCCTTTATGGGTGAAAATAGACATTGTGACTGAAAAAGAAGTTACTTTATTTAAAGATGTTAAAGATGAACTAACACAAACTAGAAGAAATTATATTGATTTTGGTATAGCTTTAGATCAATACTGGAATTTATCATTTTTACCAGAAGAAATAAACACTAATGCATTTATTAAACCGGTGAAAACAGATGGGAAAACAAAGCTTATTCTATCTGAACAAAATATCAATAACTATTTAAGAAAGTATACGAACCATAAGAAAAAGTTTGCTTATGATTTTTATGAAAACAAAGAAGTCATTAAGTTCAAAACTAAAGGTTTTATCTTAGACGAACAAAATATATATGAATTACACGATGAAGGTTATAAAAAAGGATTAAGAAAGGTCGATTATTTACATAAAGAAATAGATCAATTAATTGAAAGTGGTACATATTTCCTAGGAAATATGCTATCAGATACTGGAAGATATCAATATGGTTATTTTCCACATTTTGATAAAGAAATCAATTTCTATAATATATTAAGACATGCTTCTTCAACTTATGCATTAATAGAGGGTTTAGATTATTTAGGAGAAGATTTAACTATAGTCGAAAAGGCAATTAACTACGTTATTGAGAATTATTTCTATGATAATGAAGGTGTTGGATATATCTTTGATGATACAAAAGATATTAACGAAATAAAATTAGGACAAAATGCTGCCTTTATATTTGCGGTTTGTGAATATTTAAAGCATAACCCCAATAAGCAATACTTATGCGTGGCACAAAAAGTTGCTCGAGGAATTTTATCAATGATTAATCAAGATACATACGAAACAACTCATATTTTAAATTATCCGGATTTAACTGTGAAAGAATCATTTAGAATTATTTATTATGATGGTGAAGCAGCTTTAGCATTATTACGCTTATATCACCAAGATCATAATGATAAATGGTTGGAAGTTGTGAAGAAGTTAATGGATCGATTTATTGAAAAAGAGTATTGGCAATACCATGATCATTGGCTTGGGTATTGCACGAACGAGTTAGTTCAATTGTGTCCGCAAGATAAATATTTTGAATTTGGGATTAAGAATGTGAACACCTATTTGGAATATATTGAACAACGTGAAACAACATTCCCAACATTTTTAGAAATGTTAATGGCAACCTATAAGCTTATTCAAAAAGCAAAAGCTACACATCGTCAAGAGCTTGTGACTCAGTTGATTGATGAAGAAAAATTAATCAATGTGATTCATACAAGAGCAGAATATCAACGAGTAGGATTTTTCTATCCTGAAATTGCAATGTACTTCAAAAATCCAAAGCGAATTCTTGGTAGTTTCTTCATAAAACACCATGGGTATCGAGTTCGGATTGATGATATCGAACATTATATATCAGGCTATGTTCAATATCAAAAGGCACAGATTAAAGATGAAATATTATAGAATAAATTAAAGGTGAAGATGATGTATGATGTTTCACACTTCTCTTCACCCTTATATATCTTAATAAATTGGCGATTATAAATTAACTTTTAACGTTCTGAAAACAGTGAGCCATGTATCAAAAACATTTTTGTCATTAAATATTTGGGCATGTTTAATACTTTCCTTAGAAAATTGTTCTCTTAAGTTAGAATCGAGTAATAACTTTTTAACGCTGTGATAGAGTTGTTCTTTATTATCTTGTTCAATTAAAAAGCCATTTTTATGATTAACAATTAACTCAGAAGGTCCGTATTTGGTATCATAACTTACTGTAGGTACGCCTTTAGCAATCGTTTCAAGTACACCTAAATTGAATCCTTCCATTTTACTTGTCAATAAAGATAAATAGGCGGTCTCTATTTCTTGATTTAAATCATAAATGAAGCCACGTAAAAACACGTGATTTTCTAAATGATATTGAGCTATTAATTTACGATAATGTGTTTCTTCTTTACCAAACCCAAATAAATGTAACTGTAAATTTGGAAATGCTGGAACTAGCTTAGACATTAGTTCTATTTGATGATCTAATTGCTTTTCAGGAGAATAACGGCCGATAGAAATCATTTTGTTAGGCAATGGTTTGTTGTCACTACTATGATGAGATTCATTTGTATCAATATAACCTGCAGGTATAACGTAAATGGGAATAACGTTATTAATTTTTACAGATAAATCTGTTTTTTGTTGTTCAGTAGATACTATGATTCCTGAATATCGGGATAAGTTATCTAAAACAGGTTTATACGCTTGTTTGATTTCAGAATGATATATATCATTGATATTTTTTACGTGGGTACTGTGGAAAACGGCGAGAACTGGTATTTTAGTATCAGTTTGATCAATGATTGGCCCTGTAACGATGTTTTTATCACATAAAAATACGTCTCCTAAATGATATAGCGCATTAATTGCAAACGCTAAAAGTTCATTTTCATCGTTGAAAAAACGAACGCCTCGTGAAGTATTATAAATGATAGATTGTACCGTAGGATGTTCGTGCTCAGGGTTGTAATATTTTTGAAATTTAACTTTTTGTGTAGGTGTAAAAAATTGTTCCATCACGACTTTTTGTTGAGAGGTTAAAATTCTACTACAACTTAAAAAGCCTCTTGTATCGTAAAAATCTCTTCGAATTTTACGTTGTTGTATATCAAAATGGTTAATATAGTCTAAAGTTTGATAATTTGAATCAACAAAATGCACATACATTTTATATGTGTCGTTATCGTATATTTTAATATCATTCGTATTTTCAACGAATTTTAAGGTATAATTACATATATTTTTCCAATAATTTATCCAATCAATATGTTTTTTCTCAAAGTTAATACTATCTTGTAGAAAATCGTAAAGACTGAAAATATCTTTTGAATCGATGTTTAACGAATGTGCATGCATATATAAACGTGGTGACCAAGATGTGAATATGAGTTTATTTGGGACTAAATTATCTTTAAATAGCTTTAATCTATTGATCATAGCTTGTTCTATACCTGTTAATTTATTACCTAAATTCTTACCGATAGAATATATCATTATGATTTCCTCCCATTACATACGGTTTCAACTTAAATTAGAAATAAAAAATAATAATTTAATCTAATAATTTATTTTCTATTATTTATAGAATAAAATAAAGATTGTTTAATGTCTACTTATTATTCATATTTTGGATTTTACTAATCAATATTGAGAAGTATATTTTAAAAAGTTATCTCAGTGTTTTTAACGTTTGTGTTGTTGATGATGATCTATCTTAAGTTAAGCTTTTTCACTCTAATATTGGTTGTAGGTATAAGACAATAGAAACAAGAGAACTACATACACACTTGTGACTTAGAGAATATCGAATTCTAGTAATCAAGTTTTATGACATAATCCTATATTCGCGTATACTAAAATAACAGAAAATTCTAAAAAAGGATGATTTTGTATGTTTAGTTATCAAATAAATAAAAATATTAAATTAAAAATATTAGAAGAACGAGAAGCAGAATAGTTATTTAAATTAGTAGATAGCAATCGTAACTACTTAGCAGAATTTCTACCTTTTGTTGAACATACGAAGAAGGTTGAAGATAGTAAACACTTTATCCATTCGGCGTTGCAACAATTTATCGATGGTAATGGATTTCATTGTGGAATATGGAGTAATAAAGAACTGATTGGAGTCATAGGATTGCATTACTTAGATTTAGTTAATAAAACAACTTCGATTGGTTATTATTTAGCTGAAGACTTTCAAAAAAAAGGTATTATGACTAAATGTACTAAAGCTTTAATTCGTTATGTATATGAAGAATATGATATTAATCGTATTGAAATACGAATGTCTACCAAAAATAAGAAAAGTCGAGCTATACCTATAAGACTGGGGTTTACACAAGAAGGTATATTGAGAAGTAATGAACGTTTACAAGGAGAATTCTCAGATAGTTATGTTTTTAGCTTGTTGAGAGAAGAATGTACGTATACTAGATAAAACTCCTCGAAAGATATGTTTATCTTTGTTTTAGCGAAAGCATTCAAATAAAATTTGATAATCCTCTAACAATTTTAAAAGCGTCTGGGGATGATAATCCAGACGCTTAAATATATTATGCTTATTTTTCACGAAGTACACGTGTCATTTCCTCAATTTTACCAGTGTGTAAAGGCACATGGATAGCATTTAACATTAATAATTCATCAAGTGTGTTACAACCTGCGATAGGTTGGTCTAATTTCTGAGCTAACTGCTCGTGTGTTAATTTTTTAGCACGTTCTGGTAATGTTTGAATGTGTTGTTTGATTTCGTTGATAGCAGGTACATCTTGTCCCTTCCAGTCTCTAGGATTTGAACCATATCCAAACAATTTATTATATTTTTCAACATCTACGACATGTTGATTGCCTAATGATAATGCTTGTTCAAAGATTGTTAATACATGACCATATTGCCAATGTAAAGTGTTTGGGAAATGTTGAGTTTCTTTATCTAATACTTCTTCAACATTCCAATTGTCATAATCGGCTAAAAGATTGTTTACGCCCAATTCAATGACATTATAAACTGTGATATTACTCATCATATTACTCCTTTCATATATCGATGGTATTATTAAAAATACCCATTAAAAAGGTAGCATATGCATTAAAGATAAAAGTTATCACAAGTTTTAGTTTAAATTTAATGTATATGGGTCTTCTCTTTTTTAATCTGTTCTTTTAATACATATATAAACATATCAGTGTATTAGTTGTAAAAACTGAGAAGTAAGATGAATCTAGAGTTTATTAGAGACATTGATATACGAATTAATTGATAATTCAACTAATAACTCGAAATTTAGTTCAAATGCAGTAGGCCTTTTTGATAGAAATGAAGAACAAAGTTTTAGATTGAGTAACGAATGTTTATAAAGTAGTTCGAGATTAGTATAGGAAAAGCGTGCCTTTTTCTTTTTAAACTCCTACGAGATATATTTATTTATCATCTAATTCGATAAGTTGGGTTCTATTGAACCAGTGACACTTAAAATATGATGATTATATACCTATTGATTATGAATCATTATGCTTTTTCTTATTTTTATCTTTAATCATTTCAGAAGGAACAGCAAAGATAAATACTAGAATAAACAAAATGAGCGCTAAATGAGGTACATTTTCTAGGAAATACCATCTTAAGTGCCAGTCAAACATATCATTTGCATAATTTACAAAATACTTGGTAAACAATAAAGCAACACATATGCCTGTTAAAGTATCTAAAACTTTAGTTAATAATGTCATTAAAGTACTCCTTTATCCCATTTTTAATTAACTATTTATAAATATATTAATAAATAATTATCTTTAAATGCAAATAAATTATTAAAAACTTAAAAGATATAAATAACCCCCTGAATTTTCAATTACCGAAAATTTAGGGGGTTTTTAATATTATAGTTCTTGTTTGTTAAAAATTTTAATCGATAAAATATAAGAGATAATAATTGAAATCAATCCAAGTATTCCATAAATGGAATATACAACATAGCTTTGTGTGTTGCTCAGCATTGTAATCATAGAGCCACTTCCTGTTTGATTACTCAATATCATTGATGCGATATAGAATAAGAAATAGATAATAATGACAGCAAATGTTGTAGTCATCACAATGACATTTGAATTTTCAGAACCGAATTTGAATGTTAGAGGAAACATAATGGAGAAAGTCCCTGCGCCACCAATGGCAACACATAGTGAAATGAATACCATACTTAAACTTTGTGTGATTAGACCGACACTAGGTACACCTGCAAGTATCCCAACTAATGCACACAAGAGAAAAATAGTATAATAACTTTTAACATAATCAGCTCTTCTAACAGGAAGTGTGGATATGTAATTCATCCATCTTGAGTCCTTTTCACGTTTGAAGTTATCCGTAATAGGAGATATTAAAAAAATGATAGCAAGAAAGCTGTTCATCGTTGGATTTAAAAATGAGAAAACGACTGCAGCAATAATTCCGACTACTAAGTAGATGAAAAATGATTTTTTAGCTGTATAAAATATACTAAGAGTAAGACCTTTCATTATACTTCACCTCGCATAATAATTTTAGTTGCATCATCGATTGTCTTTAGTGGTTGTGCATCAGGTACTTTTTGATAGTTATTCACTAAACTGATTTGTCGATCATTACGTCTGCGCGTTGCGATTAGATACTCATTTGAAATATTGAAATGCTCAACTGGTTGATCGATGATGCCGTATTGGCTCAATAAAACTTCTTTACTTTCTTTTAAAATAATTCGACCATCACGCATAAAAACGAGCTGAGTAGCTAGCTGTTCAATATCTTCAGAAATATGTGATGAAATTAATATGGCACGATCGTCTCCTAAATAATCCTCTAGAATTTCTAACACATGTTCACGTCCTGATACGTCCATACCTGCTGTAGCTTCATCTAAGATTAATAATTTAGCATCATGGCTTAAAGCAATTGTTAAAGCTGCTTTCATACGCATTCCTCTTGAGAATGTCTTAATTTGATTATTTGTTGGTAGTTCAAATGCTTTGATTAAAGAAAAGAATGTATCGCTGTTCCAAGCATCATATATTTCAGTAAAAACTTTATTGATAGATTGTAGAGTTAATTTATCTGGAACACGTAAATCATCAAAAACTACACCTAAATGTTCTTTATATTTGAAGTCGTTCTCTGTCACCTCTTTATCGAAGAATTTCAGTGAACCATTATCTTTATGTCTATTTCCTACAAGTGTATTAATGAGGGTAGACTTACCTGAACCATTTTTCCCAATTAAACCCACTACCTCGCCAGGTTTAACAGAGAATGTGATGTCAGTAAGCTGGAATTCTGAATTCTTATATGATTTATTGAGTTGCTGAACTTCTAATAAGTTTTCCATAATTTACTCCTTTTCTTTAAATTAGTTTTAGGATTTTTGTTCTAATTTATAAAAATTACTGACTTTCAGTAAATATCCCAATGAATTATAGATAAATAAAATGATGAACAAAATTATGCCTAGTGATTGATTCATGCCTGTAGTTATTGAGAATATCCCCAGGGTCATAATGCCTATAAAAAGTAATACAATATTCTGCTGGTGCACTTTATACAAGGAAACGAGTGTGATGTATCGCTCTCCTTCGTCCATAATATTAAATGCTTTTTCAGTGTAACGTTTCTCTCCTAATTTAGGGTATCGAGCATCAAATTTTCTATAAAATATCCCAATCATTATGGATGAAATGATTGTAATAATGAAAGGAATCATTATTAGAGCGATGTGATTCTCAGATGCATTTCCTATGACGGGTATTAAAATTGCAATAAAAGCGACAATTAATTGCATTGTGTAAATAAATCTTACTTTCAATGATTTGATGTATGATTTATTTTCATATGTATCTGCTAAATCATCTGAAATATTTGCGTCAATTTTAGCTTTATAGTGAAGTGACGCGTTTTGGACTATAAATAAATACACAGTAAGTATAATATTTATTAATGATGCTACGATGGTTGTATAAAGCACAACTTTAAAGTTAGCGAACTGTGCATAATTAAATAACTTCTCCCAGTTAATAGCTCCTATGATGTATCCGATGATGCCTCCAACTAATCCTCCTAATAAACATAGAAGTGCATACCTTTTTATTTTCAAAAGTCTTCCTCCTCCATAATAAAGATATCTTCAACAGGTTCACCAAAGATTCTTGCAATTTTTATTGCGGTTAATATAGATGGTGTAAAATCGTTGCGTTCTATTAAAGACACCGTTTGTCGTGATATTCCAGCTTTTTTAGCAAGCTCTGTTTGGTTATATCCATCACGGGCTCGTAATTCTTTAAGTCTATTGCGCAAATTGTATCACTTCCTTACATATAAACTATATAATATATTTGTCATTATGACAAGTATATTAGTCAAAATGACAAAAATAATAGACTTTTTAGGGATTGTATAAAATTGATTTTTAGTAATACAAGTTTTAATAAAATTTATTAGTTTTTAAAAAAGAAATACTTTTAACATATAAATAAGACCTCAACTATTAATTTTTTACTTAAATTTAAACAAATGTATTTTGTAAATGCCTTCATTTTGGTAATATATACCTATTGTTGCAAAATATAGGAGGTTAGGGTATTGAGCTTTTATCGTTTTATGAAGAATTTTGAAGGTGAAAAAAGTCATTTTGGAGATTTGTTTGAAGGTATGAAAGATATTAATTTTCCTGAAAACATTACGACTCCAAGGGAAATTATGGAAAAGTTCCAACATTGGTTACAAGAACCTAGTTTACACGATACGATACAAGATGCGATTAAGCAGTATCAAAATAAATAACTTTCATCTATATTAAAAGGTTGTTGAATAAATCAGGGTTTTAGTCAAAATCTTTTAATGTAATTTTTATACATATACGTTGATAGGATTCATTTTCGGAAAAATAGTGCAAATAAATCAATGATTTCGTGTTTTGAATAAATAATCAAAATAATAGATGATATGTCTCAACTGTTTTTTAACAATGGCGATTGTTTTATACTTATTCATAAAAGTCTATGGGACATCAAGACGATTAAATATGGCTTCTTAATCTATTATCAATGATTTTGGTGATTCTAAAAAACACTTTACCAGTGAATTGATAGGAAAGGTAAGTTTAGATTACTTGCTTCTATTATGAAGCATGGGTGACAAATATAAAGGAAAGTAAGTACTGATTGCATAATAAAATTTAGAAATGTAAATCATCGTAGATATAATAGTAGATGTTAAGGAAATCTTATAAAGATGACTTGTGTTAAGTGGGACGGTTAGACTACCCCGTTTGTATAGACATGAGTATTTCTTTTATGGTTTCCTCTTTTTTTACAACAATGGATTAACTATATTTAGTGAAGTGAGAGTGATTATGAAATTAAAATTGATCATTGCTTAGAAAGAAAGTGATGCATTTGATGATGATAGATCATAATGGAATTTTTCTATGTAAATTTGGTAATATAATGTGGAATGTGTTTACTGCAATTAAAGTATGTAATACTCATTTAAATACAATGAAGGTAAGAGATAAACTCTTAAATAATAGATTTGAATATCCAAATATAATGACAATAAGAAAAGAAGGTTTGCTTCTTCCCTCATTTTTAGAAAAGTATAAGTTATATTAAGGAGATGAATATGACATGTCACGCATAGTATTAGCTGAAGCATATCGAACACCTATAGGCGTGTTTGGTGGTGTATTTAAGGATATACCTGCCTATGAACTAGGTGCAACAGTTATTCGTCAAATTTTAGAACATAGTCAAATAGATCCTAATGAAATCAATGAAGTTATTCTAGGAAACGTATTACAGGCAGGTCAAGGACAAAATCCTGCTCGTATTGCTGCGATTCATGGTGGTGTGCCAGAAGCGGTACCTTCTTTTACTGTAAATAAAGTTTGCGGTTCTGGATTAAAAGCGATTCAACTTGCCTATCAATCTATTGTAGCGGGAGATAATGAGATTGTTATCGCTGGAGGCATGGAAAGTATGTCTCAATCTCCAATGCTTCTTAAAAATAGTCGTTTCGGTTTTAAAATGGGAAATCAAACTTTAGAAGACAGTATGATAGCTGATGGTTTAACTGATAAGTTTAATGATTACCATATGGGTATCACAGCCGAAAATCTAGTTGAACAGTATCAGATTAGTCGTAAAGAACAAGATCAATTTGCATTCGATTCTCAACAAAAAGCATCACGTGCACAACAAGCTGGTGTATTTGATGCTGAAATTGTACCTGTAGAGGTACCACAACGTAAAGGCGACCCCCTAATTATTTCTCAAGATGAAGGCATTAGACCTCAAACGACAATTGATAAGTTAGCACAACTCCGTCCAGCATTTAAAAAAGATGGATCAGTAACTGCTGGTAATGCATCCGGTATCAATGACGGTGCTGCTGCTATGCTCGTTATGACGGAGGACAAAGCGAAAGCATTGGGCTTACAACCTATAGCTGTATTAGATAGTTTTGGTGCGAGTGGTGTGGCGCCTTCAATTATGGGTATTGGTCCAGTTGAAGCGATACATAAAGCTTTAAAACGTTCTAATAAAGTGATAAATGATGTTGATATTTTTGAATTAAACGAAGCTTTTGCAGCGCAATCAATTGCTGTAAACCGTGAGTTGCAATTACCGCAAGATAAAGTCAATGTTAATGGTGGTGCGATTGCACTAGGACATCCGATAGGGGCTTCGGGTGCGCGTACTTTAGTTTCATTATTACATCAATTAAGTGATGCTAAGCCAACAGGTGTGGCATCTTTATGTATCGGTGGCGGTCAAGGTATCGCTACGGTTGTATCTAAATATGAAGTTTAACATTTAGTGGAGCACGGTTTTTATATCATAAAAGTGTGTATTAAAAAAGCTATAAACGAAGTCGTTTTAAAAACTTCGTTTATAGCTTTTTACTTAGTTAGAAAGAGTTCATTGCTATTCAAATATTATGATGATGAACATTGATGGAATCATATCATAGCGGTTGTGCACCAATTGAACCACCACGTGGTTGAGAACGCTAGATGAAAGACATCAATTAAGGTTTTATTGCGAATGCACGAACTGGAAAGCCTGGTGCATCTTTTGGTTTTGGGCTGATTGCATAGATAATTGCACCTCTGGTAGGTAATTGATCTAAATTGGTAAGTAATTCGACTTGGAATGTGTCTTGACCTAAGATATATCTTTCGCCAACAATATCACCATTTTTAGCTGTATCAATTGAGGCATCAGTATCAAATGTTTCGTGACCTATGGATTTAACACCACGTTCTTCAATGAGAAATTTTAATGCATCAAGGCCCCAACCTGGAAGATGTTGATGGCCATCTACATCTTTATTTTCAAATTTTTCTATATCTGGCCAACGTTTTGACCAATCAGTACGTAATGCGACAAAAGTATCTGCTTCAATGCGACCGTGTTGTTGTTCCCAGTCTTCTAAATGTTTACGTGATACGATAAAATCTGAATTTTGTGCAGCTTCTTTAGAATAATCTAAAACAATTAATGGTAAAACAAGTTCTTTTAAATCTAATTCTTCTAAATATCTTCTATTTTCAACGAAATGGATTGGAGCATCAATGTGTGTTCCATATTGAGTTACGATACTCCAACGTTGTACATAAAACCCATGATCTTTAATATTGAATAGCGTTGAGACTTCACCTTTTTCAAATTCGCTAAAACGAGGGATATTTGGGTCGAAAGTATGTGTTAAATCGACCCACTGAGCCTCTTTTAAAGTATTTAATTGATTCCAAAGTGGATACTGTGACATTTGCTTCACCTCTAGCTCGTATTATGCTGTTGTTGATTCAGATTCTTGACGTTTCTTTTTAACTGCATTGACTAACACTGTTAATGCATCTTTCACTTCATCTTCTTTACGTGTTTTTAGACCACAGTCTGGGTTAACCCAGAATAGAGAACGATCAATTTGTTGTAATGAACGATTAATTGCAGTAGTAATCTCTTCTTCGGTTGGAATACGTGGACTGTGAATATCGTAAACACCTAATCCAATTCCTAAATCATAATTAATATCTTCGAAATCTTGAATTAAGTCTCCGTGACTACGAGAAGTTTCAATAGAAATAACATCTGCATCTAAATCATGGATAGCATGAATGATTTGTCCAAATTGAGAATAGCACATATGTGTATGAATTTGTGTTTCATCATGCACAGATGATGTCGCTAATTTAAATGAATGTACAGCATCTTCTAAATATTGTTCGTGATATTCAGAGCGTAGAGGTAAGCCTTCACGCAACGCTGGTTCGTCAACTTGAATGACTTTGATACCTGCTTCTTCTAAAGCTAACACTTCTTCATCAATGGCTAAGGCAATTTGATCTTGAACAACCTTTCTAGGTACGTCTACGCGTTCAAATGACCAGTTTAAAATAGTAACTGGACCTGTAAGCATACCTTTTACTGGTTTGTCAGTTAAGCTTTGCGCGTATACTGTTTCTTTTACAGTAAGTGGGGCAGTCCACTTCACATCTCCATATATAACTGGTGGTTTAACTGCACGAGAACCGTAAGACTGTACCCAACCGAATTTTGTTACTAGGAAACCTTGAAGTTTTTCCCCAAAAAATTCAACCATGTCGTTACGCTCAAACTCACCGTGTACAAGTACGTCTAAACCAATATCTTCTTGGATTTTAATCCAACGAGCGATTTCATTTTGTAAAAATTCTTGATACTCAGCGTCTGTAATGCGATTATTTTTCCAATCTGCTCTAAATTTACGGACTTCACGAGTTTGAGGGAATGAACCAATCGTAGTCGTAGGTAAATCTGGTAAATTTAGACGTTGGTTTTGTAATTGCTTGCGTTTAGCAAATGGTGATTTACGATGTGTCGGTACACTTTCAAAATCGTATTCAAGATTTTTAAATGATTGGCTTTGGAAGCGTTCATAACGTGCTTTGTAATGTTCATATTTTGACAGGTCATTATCATTGAATAAGCGACGCAATGCATCTAATTCGTCTAACTTTTCAGTAGCAAAACTTAATCCTTCTGCAATAGAATCATCAAGTGTTTCATCATCTAGTGATACTGGAACATGTAGAAGTGATGATGAAGGTTGAATGACTAACTGTTGTGTGTGTTGTTGTAATGTTTCGATTAATTGTTTTTTTGCTTCAATATCAGCCGCCCATACATTTCTGCCATCAATGATTCCTGCATAAAGTGCTTTACTTTGATCGAAATCACCATCTTCAATTTGTTTTAAGTTATAGCCGTTATCGTGTACCAAATCTAATCCTAAACCGCCCACTGGTAATGAACTTAAGAATTTTAAGTGAACACGTTCAAAGTAAGTTTGAATGACGAGATATTTTCCTAAACCTTCATTTGCGAAATAGTCGTATGCTTTTCTAGTAATGTCTTCATAACTTTCGCTGTCATCAGTCACTAGAATAGGCTCGTCAATTTGAATATACTCAGCACCTGCATCTACAAGTGACTGCAAAACTTCTTTATATAAAGGAAGTAATGTTTCAACTTTTTCCTCGAACGATTGATGACCACCTTTTGATAATTTTACAAATGTGATAGGACCAACAATTACAGGATGCGCATTTACATTAATTGATTGTGCATATTTAAAACGTTCTAATAACGTATTTTTTTCAACTTTAGGTTCTACGTTGTCCCATTCAGGTACAATGTAGTGATAGTTGGTGTTAAACCATTTAATAAGTGCACTTGCAACATGCTCTTTGTTACCACGAGCAATATCAAATAATAAATCATCATTGACTTCGCGTCCTTGGAAACGTTCAGGGATAATATTGAACAATAAAGACGTATCTAAAATATGATCATATAAAGAGAAATCCCCAACTGGAATGCTATCAAGATGATAATTTTTCTGAAGTAAAAGATTTTCTTTGTGTAAATCAGTCAGTGTTTGATCTAGTTCTGCTTTGTCAATTTTATGTGCCCAATAATTTTCGATTGCTTTTTTCCATTCTCTTTTTCTACCTAATCTTGGGAATCCTAAGTTTGAAGTTTTAATTGTTGTCATAATATTGCCTCCTTGTTGGCAGTGATTGATTTAGAGTATGCTGCGAGTTCCAATGAATAATCTACCTTTTGGAAAGGTGTAATAATGTACAGACCGTTGAAGTATTCATGTACTGTATCAATGAGTTCTTTGGAAAGTCTTAAACTTAATTCTTTAGTCTTTTCTTTATCATCTTTAACAGCTTTGAATTGGTTAAGTACATCGTCTGACATTTTGATGCCAGGCACTTCATTATGTAAGAAAAGTGCGTTGTTATAACTTGCGATTGGCATGATACCTATGAAGAAAGGTGTATTTAAATGTTTTGTTTCTTCATATACTTGAATAATTTTTTCTTTACTATAAACGGGTTGAGTTATGAAATAACTCATGCCACTTGCTACTTTCTTTTCAAGTCGTTTAATGGCTCCATCTAATTTTCGTACGTTAGGATCAAACGCACCAGCGATGTTAAAGTTAGTATGTTTTTTCAGCGCATCGCCGTCAGTGTTAATACCTTTGTTAAATCTTAGTGCAAGTTCTGTAAGGCCTTTTGAGTTCACGTCATAGACATTTGTAGCTCCAGGTAAATGGCCTACTTTAGAAGGATCTCCGGTAATAGCTAGTATTTCATTGACACCAATGAGTGATAAACCTAGGAGATGAGACTGTAATCCTATTAAATTACGGTCACGACATGTCACATGTACAAGAGGCTCAATATCGTAGTGTTGTTTGATTAAACTTGCCGCTGCGATGTTACTCACTCTTACGGTAGCTAATGAATTATCCGCCAATGTAACAGCATCTATGCCAGCTTCATCTAATTTGCCTACATTATCGAAAAATGTATCAGTATCTAAATGTTTGGGTGTATCAAGTTCTACGATGACTGTTGGGCCATTTTTAACTTTAGAAGTAAGGTTTTGTTTAAGAACTCGCGTTTGCTTTTGAGATGAAGCTTTATTAATAGGGATTACCTTTTTATCTTTAACGGGTTTTAAATGTTTAACTGCTGATTTTATATAGCGAATATGTTCAGGTGTTGTGCCACAACAACCACCTATCAATCTGACTCCCTCATTAATTAATTCTTGAGCTATATCTCCGAAATATTGAGCATTATCACTATATTTGAATTCACTATTCTCGATATCTAATAAACTAGCGTTTGGATAACACGATAAATACGCATGTTTAGGAAGTTCTATATGTGAAAATGATCGTTGCATATGGTGTGGGCCATGGTGACAATTTAATCCAACTACATTGGCGCCACATTCAACTACGTATTTCAATGCCGCATTAATTTCAGTTCCATCAACTAAGTAATTCGTATTTGAAGCGGTGAGTTGAGCGATGATTGGAATATCGTATTTTTGTCGTGTAGCAGTGACGATGCGAGTTAATTCATCTAAATCGTAATAAGTTTCAAATAGAAGGGCATCTACACCTTCATCAATTAATGTATCGATTTGAAGTTCTGAATGATATTGAATTGTTGAAAGACTGATATCCTCTTGCCGGACGCCTCTGAATCCACCTACCGTTCCAAGTATAATTGTGTCCTCATTTGCTGCACGTTTAGCAATTTGAACTGCAGCTTGGTGAATTTCTTTAACTTTATGTTCAAGACCAAAGGACTTTAATTTTTCAAAGTTAGCACCATACGTATTCGTTTGAATGACGTCTGCACCAGCTTCGATATAAGAACGATGAATCCGCTCGACCTTATCTGGATGAGTAAGATTGTAGGCTTCCGGACAAGTATCAAGACCTTCCGAGTATAATATTGTTCCAATAGCGCCATCAGCTACTAAAACGTTGCTCTTTAATTGGTTTAGTAAATGACTCATTGAAAGCCTCCTTTAAAGCGTAGTTAAAATCTGCGATGAGTTCTTCTGGATTCTCAATACCTACACTTAAACGGAATAACCCGAAAGTGATGCCGCGTTCACGTCTCACATCTTCTGGCACTGCTGCATGAGACATTGTTGCGGGATGTGATAGGATAGTTTCTACACCACCGAGACTCACTGATACAAGTGGTAAAGTAAGAGAATCGACGAACTTTTGTGCTTTAGATTCATCTTTAAGTCGGAAACCTATCACTGCACCTCCAGTTGAAGCTTGCTTGAGATGTGTAGGATTATTTCCTGGGTAATACACTTCAGAAATCTCCTCTCTTTGACTCAAAAATTGAACAAGACGTTCAGCATTATGAACAGATTGTTTAAAACGAACTGGTAATGTTTTAAGATGTTTTGCAAGTGCCCAACTATCATATGCAGAAAGGGCTGTGCCCGTGCCGTTCTGTAATAAGTACAATGCATTTGCAACCTCTCTATTATTAGTAATTGCTGCACCTGCAATTAAATCGCTATGTCCACCTAGAAATTTAGTTGCACTATGAATAACTATGTCAGCGCCTAGTGCTAAAGGTGATTGACCCAAAGGTGTCATAAACGTATTATCAACAGCTAATAGTATCTTATGTTCCTTTGCTAGCGTTGCTACAGCATGAATATCTGTAATTTTGAAAAGTGGATTTGAAGGCGTCTCTACATAGATGAGTTTTGTGTTTGATTGAATAGCTTCAGTGATATGATCTATATGTGTAGCGTTAACTGTAGTAAATTTAATATTGAATCGATTGAGTATTTGTTCAGTTAATCTAAATGTGCCTCCGTAAACATCATCAGGTAAAATAACATGATCCCCAGCGTTTAATGTGAGTAAAACGGCTGAAATTGCAGCAATGCCTGAAGCATAAGCAAATGCATATTTACCACCTTCTAAACGTGCAAGTTTCTCTTCAAGTAAAGTTCGGTTAGGGTTACCACTTCGTGCATAATCATATTGAGTCTCACCGCCTAACACTTTTTGATGGAACGTAGATGAATCGTAAAGTGGTGGGTTAGCTGAGTCGTAGTCTTTACCTCTACGCACATCGAATATTACTTCTGTTTCTTTAGATAAACTCATGAAATCACTCCTACTTTAGAATTTTCTAATGCTTGAATTATGTCAGCTTCTATATCGTTATAATCTTCTATACCTACGGACAATCTGATGAGATATTCATCAATGCCACGCTTATCTTTTTCCTCATCTGGCATATCAACGTGTGTTTGTGTATAAGGGAAGGTGATAAATGTTTCTGTACCACCTAAGCTTTCTGCAAATATGCAAATATCTAAATTTTCCAAAAATTTAGATACGCTATATGCTTGGTTCAGTCTTAAACTAAGCATGCCTGTTCGTCCACTATATAAAACTTCATCAATTGAATCTGACTGGCGACATCGTTGTGCAAGTTTTTGAGCATTTTCTTGGGAACGCTCTATGCGAAGATGTAATGTCTTTAGACCTCTTTGTAAAAGATAACTATCAAGTGGTGATAGAGTTGCTCCAATCATATTATGGAATTGATTCAATTGTTCAGCTAATTGAGCATCCTTAACAGTTACAACTCCAGCTAACACATCGTTATGTCCGCCAATATATTTTGTTGCTGAATGCAGAACGATATCTGCACCTTCTTCGAGTGGTGTCGAAAGATAAGGTGTTAAAAAAGTGTTATCGATAATTGTTAATAGTTGATGTTTTTTGCTAAGGATATAATATGGTTCTACATCAATTTCAATCATTTGCGGATTTGAGATTGGTTCAATAAATAATGCTCTAGTTTGTGGCGTGATATTTTTTTCCACTTCTTCATAATTTAAAAAGTCTACATATTTAAACTTCAAACCATATTGTTTTTCGTAAAAATCGAATAACCGAAATGTTCCACCATATAGGTCAAATGCAACGAGAATTTCATCACCTGGTTTGAATATATTACATATTAACTGAATCGCCGCCATACCACTAGAAGTAGCAAATGAAGCAATGCCTTTTTCAAGTTGTGCAAAAGCTTCTTCAAAGGCTGTTCTTGTTGGATTTTTCGTTCGTGTATAATCATAGCCTGTTGATTCACCTAGGTGAGGATGCTGATATGCAGTAGATAAATATATTGGATTGGCAATTGCGCCAGTGTGATCTTGTGTTAAAGCAATTTGAGCTAAATCTGTATCCTTCATAGCTAGCTCCTCCTATTCAGTAAAAATAAAAAAGCTTCCGTCCTTTAGACCCGAATGATTCGGATGTAAAGGACGAAAGCTTAAACTTCGCGGTACCACCTTTGTTTGCTACTTTATTACTAAAGTAACCTCAATCAGTACGCCATAGTGTTAAAACAATATACTGAAAATAGCTGATACTCAATCTTCTTATCGTAACATCATTAAATAAAACAAAAACTCATTTAATCCATATGTGAATAAATGAGTATTAACGATAAATTGTGACGTATAAAATTTCCAGTACGCCATTTAACATCAATGTTAATACTGTATCGCTATAACGGGCGAACCCGTTGATACCTCATATTGGCATCAACACTCCAAGGCCATTTTCAAACTTTCTTTCAATGCCTTCTCTCAGCGTGTGAAGACTCTCTGTATAAGCAGTGTAAGTTTTACTTTCCTTTTTACAGTGTGTAAAATGTTTTTTAAATTGTTAATACATAGATTACATAGTTTGAATTTATTTGTCAATAATTTTTCTGAAAATTTTGATTTAACAATTAATTTATTATCAGAAATACATCTGAAAATATGTGACGTAATAAGCTTCATATTAAGCCATTAGTATTAATTTGAAAGGCTTGTATTATTGGATTGAACTTTTTTAAAATAAGTAATGAATCAATGAGGATTGATTATTCATTAGAGATACTTAAATTAAGATAGAAAGATGTGGAAAAGAGATGGCATATACAGATGATCAGAGGTTGAAAATGAATAATGATGATAGTGTGCAATTTATTGCACTAGAATTAATTAGACCTAATCCTTATCAGCCACGTAAGACGTTTGAAGAAGAACGACTCAATGATTTAGCTTCATCAATTCAACAACATGGTATATTACAGCCTATTGTATTACGTCAAACTGTTCAAGGTTACTATATTGTTGTGGGTGAGCGACGATTTAGAGCATCTAAGTTGGCGGGATTAACAGAAGTGCCAGCTATTATTAAAGAACTATCTGATGAAGATATGATGGAATTGGCAATTATTGAAAATTTACAGAGAGAAGATTTAAATGCCATTGAAGAAGCAGAAAGTTATAAAAAAATGATGACAGATTTGAATATTACACAACAAGAGGTTGCGAGACGATTAGGTAAGTCACGTCCTTATATTGCCAATATGCTTAGGTTATTACAGTTACCTAAAAATGTTGCTCAAATGGTTCAACACGGGGCGTTATCTAGTGCTCATGGGCGTACGTTATTAACTTTGAAAGACGCCAGTAAAATAAAAAAGACGGCAAAACAAGCCGCTCAGGAGTCTTGGAGTGTAAGGTATTTAGAGGAGTACGTCAATGGTTTAGTCAGTAAAGACATCTCAAGGAAAGTTGACAAAGAGACTAAGGAAAGTAAACCTAAAATGATTCAACAGCAGGAAAGATTTTTAAAAAAGCAATATGGTGCGAAAGTAGATATTTCGACATCTAAAAATGTCGGGAAAATCACGTTTGAATTTAAATCTGAAGCAGAATTCAAACGCTTGATTCGTCAACTTAATAAAGATTATAAGGAATATTAAAAAATTAGCCTTTATAAATAGGAAGCATATACATAGTTTTATAAATATACCTCAAAAGGATAGTATTTTAAAACCATAGACGTATTATCTAAATGAATAAATTAAGTTATAATAAATGAATTATGAAAAAAATGAAAGGGAGGGCATATTTTATATGAATCAACTTAAATATATTTTATCTTCATTGTTCGAACCTTTAACAAAGGTTGAAACATATGAAAATTTAATTACTAAAGTAATAATGATTTTAATTTATATCCTTGTAGCGATTGTTGTTATAGCAATTTTGAATAAGATTATTGAGCAAGCATTTAAAATTCAAAATAAAAGCAAAAAAGGAAATAAAAAACGTTCAAAAACACTGATTTCTCTTGTACAAAACATAGTAAAATATATCGTATGGTTTGTTGTTATCACAACAATTTTAAGTAAGTTTGGTATTAGCGTCGAAGGTATCATCGCTAGTGCTGGAGTTGTAGGTATTGCAGTTGGTTTCGGTGCGCAAACAATAGTAAAAGATATTATTACAGGTTTCTTTATTATCTTTGAAAATCAATTTGATGTGGGTGACTATGTTAAAATCAATAGTTCAGGAACTACGGTAGCAGAAGGTACTGTGAAATCTATTGGTTTAAGATCAACGCGAATTAATACAATTTCGGGAGAACTGACTATTTTACCTAATGGTAGCATGGGGGAAATTACGAACTTTTCAATTACAAATGGGACTGCTATTGTAGAACTACCAGTATCAGTTGATGAAAATATAGATCAAGTTGAAAAGAAACTCAATCGTTTATTTGTTTCTTTACGTAGTAAATATTACTTATTTGTCAGCGATCCAGTTGTTGATGGCATTGATGCGATAGAATCTAATAAGGTTACTATACGAATTTCAGCGGAAACAATTCCTGGTGAAGGATTTTCAGGCGCTCGTATTATTCGTAAGGAAGCTCAAAAAATGTTTAGACAAGAAGGTATTCGCATGCCACAACCAGTCATTTCAAATTATATTGAAGAAAAAAGCTAATCATCATTGGAGGTCATTTCATGACGTCAAAGTATGGAATAAATGATATAGTAGAAATGAAAAAACCACATGCATGTGGAACAAATCGTTTTAAGATTATTAGAATGGGTGCTGATATTCGTATTAAATGTGAACATTGTCAGCGCAGTGTTATGATTCCACGGCAAGTGTTTAATAAGAAAATGAAAAAAGTTCTTGAATCTCATCAAGACAAAGAAAGTTAGGAGAATGAATAATGGCTTTAACAGCAGGTATCGTAGGTTTGCCTAACGTAGGTAAGTCTACCCTATTTAATGCAATTACTAAAGCTGGCGCATTAGCAGCAAACTATCCCTTCGCAACGATTGATCCCAATGTTGGTATCGTTGAAGTGCCAGATTCACGTTTAATAAAATTAGAAGAAATGGTTCAACCTAAAAAAACAATTCCTACAACTTTTGAGTTTACTGATATTGCAGGTATTGTTAAAGGTGCATCTAAGGGCGAAGGTTTAGGAAATAAATTCCTTTCACATATTCGTGAAGTAGATGCTATATGTCAGGTGGTTCGTGCGTTTGACGATGAGAATGTAACACATGTATCAGGGCGTGTTAATCCGCTTGATGACATAGAAGTCATTAATATGGAACTTGTTTTAGCAGATTTAGAATCTGTTGAAAAACGTTTACCGAAAATAGAGAAGATGGCTCGTCAAAAAGATAAAACAGCTGAGATGGAATTACGTATATTAACACAAATTAAAGAAGCGTTAGAAGACGGTAAACCAGTACGCAGTATTGATTTCAATGAGGATAATCAAAAGTGGGTTAATCAAGCTCAGTTATTAACATCTAAGAAAATGTTATACATTGCTAATGTTGGCGAAGATGAAATTGGAGATAAAGATAATGATAAAGTGAAAGCAATTCGTGAATATGCAGCAAACGAAGATTCAGAAGTTATCGTTATTAGTGCAAAAATTGAGGAAGAAATCGCTACATTAGATGATGAAGATAAAGAAATGTTCTTAGAAGATTTAGGCATTGAAGAACCAGGTTTAGACAGACTCATTAGAACAACATATGATTTGTTAGGTTTATCTACTTACTTTACTGCCGGTGTGCAAGAAGTGCGCGCTTGGACATTTAAACAAGGAATGACCGCACCACAATGTGCTGGAATTATTCATACCGATTTTGAACGTGGTTTTATTCGTGCAGAGGTAACAAGCTATGAAGATTATGTACAACATGGTGGAGAAAATGGTGCTAAAGAAGCGGGAAGACAACGTTTAGAAGGTAAAGATTACATCATGCAAGATGGGGATATTGTTCATTTCCGTTTTAATGTTTAACTTAAAGCATGTATTTATATTAATGAGGCACTCTAAAATTAGAAGCAAATTCTATTTTTAGGGTGTTTTTTTGATAATAAAATTGAAAATTAGGAGATAAATTAGTCAACATACTACAATGATAATTATTAATGATGCGATCATTTGTAGTTAGGAAATAGAATTATTTATTAATAGAGCAATGAAGCTTTTCATCAAACTTTCATTGCTCTTATGTAAGGATTCCAAATTCTTAAAAAAATGGAATGATTTTGCTTGCTTTAATGATGTCTTGTGTACTAAAAAATTGTTTGCCTTCACCAGTGTATGCGGGTTCGAGAACTAAATTTGCTTTAGCGCAGTATAGCCATTCTGGGTGAATGCCACTATTTAAGATATCTTGAAACTCTTGGAAATCTTTATTCCAATCTAAATTTAATCTCATGAAAAACACCTCATATGTATTTTAGAACAAACGTTCGTTAAAGTGAAGTGTTTTTGTTCGTATGTGTTCGTATTTATGAAGTGAACCAAGACGAATTCACATTTTCGTCAATATAATTTGCATCGACATTTTGATTTAATTCAGGAGAGTAGTAACTATTTGTATATTGCCATAGCACTTTCTCTCGTTTTGGTTCCTCAGCTTGATATGCTGCTAACCAGTAGCCATCATATGAACTGACAGCATTTGATGCATGATTTAACATGAAATTTTCATATGAATAAAAAAGGATCTTCTTGTTTCCGGCAAGTTTTCTCATTTCGTTTGCCCATGCTTGTGTCGCTGTTTCATCATCTCCGGATTTAACGGTTTGTTCTTCATAATCATTAATGTAAAAGGCGGCTTTGGGAGCACGTTGAGATAAAGTTTTAGCTTCATAACGTGCATCTTTTGGACTTTCGTACATGCTATAAGAGTACACGCCGTATTTCATTTTATTTTGTTCTAATAATTCTGCATTTTTTTCAAAAGTCTTATCAACGTATTCTGAACCGTACTGTGCTCTTAAAATAATAAAATCATAATTTTTCTTTAGTTGTTTTATTTGTTCATTAGTTAAAAGTCCTTGCCATTCAGAAATATCTAAGACTCTTTCACCATTATTTGTTTCAGTAATATTAGATTCAGCAGAGAAAGTAGAACGATTTTGTGTTTTATGAGGTTGCTTTTTAGGATGGTCTTTTAAGTATTGTTGATAGCCATACCCCATTGTACCTTTTTCGCTTACAGAAGATGAAGACGCTTGTGCTTGAGTATCTATAAAATTAAGGCTAGTAGCGAAAATTGAAAGTGAAATGATTGAGTAAGAAAATTTCTTTAACATAAACGACTCCTTTATAATGAATTTAGTATTAAGTGCAATTATATGAAATATAATTTTGATGTTATTATAACTAAAATGAAGTATCAACTATCTATTAGGTAACATTAATATAATTTGAATATAAAGTAATGTATAACATAAATAGGATGATTGCGTTTGAACAACGAGGGCGGTCTCAGAGGAGTCTTAAACCAATAATATTTATTGATATTTTCAAAAATAAATAATGCTCATTAATATTTAAAGGTAAGATTCATCTGAAATTGATTGTAAAAAGTAAAGCTCTATGCTATAATTCTTTTCTGTGAGTAATGAAAATTATTCCTTGCTTATCACATTAAATATTGATAAGCCGTATAGACCACAAGGAGGTGCAAATAAACTATGAGAACATATGAAATTATGTATATCGTACGTCCTAACATTGAAGAGGATGCTAAAAAAGCGTTAGTTGAACGTTTCAATGGTATCTTAGCTTCAGAAGGATCAGAAGTTTTAGAAGAAAAAGACTGGGGTAAACGTCGCCTAGCTTATGAAATCAATGATTTCAAAGAAGGTTTCTATAACATCGTACGTATTAAAACTGATAACAATAAATCAACTGACGAATTCCAACGTTTAGCTAAGATTAATGATGATATCATTCGTTACATCGTTATTCGTGAAGACCAAGATAAGTAATAATTTAGATGGGGGCGTTTAAATGTTAAATCGAGTTGTATTAGTAGGTCGTCTAACGAAAGATCCAGAATACAGAACCACACCCTCAGGCGTAAGTGTAGCGACATTTACTCTAGCAGTTAATCGTACTTTCACGAATGCTCAAGGGGAACGCGAAGCTGACTTTATTAACTGTGTAGTCTTCCGTAGACAAGCAGAAAATGTAAATAACTACTTGTCTAAAGGTAGTTTAGCTGGCGTTGATGGTCGCATACAATCACGTAGTTATGAAAATCAAGAAGGTCGTCGTATTTTTGTTACTGAAGTCGTATGTGATAGTGTTCAGTTCCTTGAACCTAAAAATGCACAACATGGTGGCCAACGTTCACAGAACAATAATTTCCAAGACTACGGTCAAGGATTTGGTGGTCAGCAATCAGGACAAAATACATCTTACAACAACAATAATTCATCAAACTCAAATCAGTCGGATAATCCGTTTGCAAATGCTAATGGACCGATTGATATCAGTGATGATGATTTACCATTCTAATAATGAACGAATAAAATAAAATGAGTCAAAGGAGGCAGTTAACCATGGCAGGTGGACCAAGAAGAGGCGGACGTCGTCGTAAAAAAGTATGCTATTTCACAGCAAATGGTATTACACACATCGACTATAAAGACACTGAATTATTAAAACGTTTTATCTCAGAACGTGGTAAAATTTTACCACGTCGTGTAACAGGCACTTCAGCGAAATATCAACGTATGTTGACTACAGCTATCAAACGTGCTCGTCATATGGCTTTATTACCATATGTTAAAGAAGAACAATAATATATTATTTATTGTAAAACCCCGTAAGTATAGGCTTACGGGGTTGTTTTTGTGTTTTGGAATATTTAAAAAGGGCAGAAAAAGCAGTGAATTTGAAAGCTAGATTTTTAGATACATATCCTTCGACGATATTTCAGTAATGTTATGAGATTGAATCCCAAAATGAGTTAAGATTATGCGTTGAAAAATGGTTAGGTGCATAACATCTTTAAATATTGATTGATGATAATAGTTTACCATTCCCAAATTTGAAGAGGTTTGTTATGCGTGCCATTTTTCTTGTTAAGTTGAGTAGTTAATTCTTCAATCTCTATATGTCTTTTAGTTCTTAAGTTATATAAAATATGTAAATTTATGTGCCACATCTTCTATTCATGATGAAAGTATCTACGTTGACATCAAGATGTCATTTTATCAATTAGTATACCTATGGGGTTATACTTTGAAGTTGTAGCACCATCATTAACATTTAATGTTTGTAATTTTGTTTTTTATTAGAAAGCATGTTTAGAATAGCTGATAATATAGTACAGATGATTGTAACTATGATTAGTGTCGTTACTACATAGACTTGATTACTTTGAATATTAAAACCTATTTCAAAATGACCTTGTAAGTGTCCTTTTATAAAAAAGTTAAGTGTAATGATAGTGAGAATTGCTAAAAATGAAAGGAAACCTATAACTTGTATAATTTGGTTAATACGTTGAAATTTATTTTTATGTTGCATGTAAAATACCTACTTTAAATATTTTTATAAATAGTTCATTTTAGTCATCTTTAATAGCTTAACATAATAGGATTGAGGTTGATAATAATAAATATTGAAAAAATAAAAACAAAATAGCTTGTATCAGTAAAATAAAAATTCCTACAAAACGTTTAATCATTTTTGACATGGGGTATCTCATACTAGTGAATAAAATATATAAGTAAAGGAGACAATCAATTATGTTTGGATTAATAGGTATGATTATTGTCGGCGGTATCATTGGATGGATCGCAGGTTTAATTTTAGGTAAAGACGTACCAGGAGGTATTCTAGGAAATATTATTGCTGGTATTGTAGGATCATGGGTTGGTACTATGATTTTAGGTGAATGGGGACCACAATTAGGTAAAATTCACATCTTTCCAGCATTATTAGGTTCAATTATTTTAATCTTTATTATTTCATTAATTTTAAAAGCACTAAGAAAAAAATAATAAGTATAGATTAAGTTTAATTTAGGTAGAAAATGTGTTGCTTGATTATTTGAAAGTAATCAATTAACACAATTAAAGCATGTGTGTTTATCTATACGCACGTAACTCAATGATAGATGTTGATGATGTCTTTAATCGTTTGAGTTACATTAATTATAGTTATCAAAGCATCCAAACCAATAAAAATGGTGTGGGTGCTTTTTTCATGTTATAAAACATAAAAAAGGATGGCGCTGGGTTACGCCATCCAGGAGTATTATGTTCATGAATATAAAAGACTTTGTAGTTACTAAATAACTACAATTTAATATTATCAGATTGCTATTTATCTGACAACATTAAAGGTTTTGATTTTTAAAATTTCCAACAAAATTGAGAAAATTATTACTTTGATTTAAAGGCATCTGTTCGGTTTCATTCGCCATTGGTGATATGTAATAATGAATTGTAAAACGACATCGAGGAGGTTTCTTATGGACGGTTTAATTACATTTATCATTATCGCATTATTGATTATTATAGTACCTGGGCCAGATTTCATTATTGTAATGAAAAACACTATTAATTCAAGTAAAATGAATGGTTTTATGGCCGCATTTGGTATTACTACGGGGCATATTTTATACTCTTCATTAGCTATTTTTGGAATTATATACATACTTACGAGTTTACACTTTGTTTTTTTAACAATAAAAATATTGGGTGCTTGTTATCTTATTTATCTCGGAATCAAAAGTATTTTGAGTGCGCACAGTTCTGTTGATTTTAGTAAACAAGCTTTAGCTGATGTCAGAAATGTGAGTTATATCACTTCTTTTAGACAAGGTTTTTTAAGTACAAGTCTTAACCCTAAGGCTTTATTATTTTATGTTAGTATATTCCCGCAGTTCCTTTCTAACGGTAATATACATATGAAATCTGAAGTTGCGTTATTTGCTTTTTCAGTTGTTGTAGTTATATGCTTATGGTTTTTATTTTGTGTATTCATCTTTCAATATATTAAATTATTATTCAGCAGACCGAGATTCAAGGCTATATTTGATTATATTGTAGGGTTTGTTTTAATTGGCTTATCTATTAATTTATTATTAAGTAAAAGTAGCTAAGTCAGAAATGAGGAGACAGAATGGAAATTTATTTAGTGAGGCATGGTGAGTCACAGTCCAATTATGATAATAAACACGGGTATCTATATTTTTGTGGACAGTTAGACGTCCCTTTGACGGAAAGGGGTATAAAAAGCGCTAAAGAACTATCTGTTTATTTTAAAAATAAATACATTGACAATGTATATGTATCAGATTTAAAAAGAACAAGGCAAACGTATGAGAAGCTATTTCCTTATGATATTCCAACAATATATACAAAGACGTTAAGAGAGCGTTCGTTAGGTGTTTTTGAAGGTAAAAATAAAGAAGAAGTTTGTAAAGACAAACGGTTCGAAAAATATTTCCGTGATCCTAATTATAAATACTTTAGACATAGCTTTTCGCAAAAAGCACCACAAGGAGAAAGTTATCAAGATGTCTATGATAGAGTGGTTACTTTCATTGAAAATGAGCTTAATCAACAGCAGAGACGTGTAGTGATAGTTGCGCACCAAGTTGTAATTAGATGTTTTTTCGTCTATTTTAAAATGATAACTAAGGAAGAAGCCTTAGCGACGGAAATTCATAATTGCTATCCATATTTAATTAAAGAAGAAATGAAGTTTTGAATACATATATAATCATTTGAGTTGTAAAATTGTAATTGCTGGCTAAATTGATATTAATTCTCTATCAAAAGGTATGATTGAGGTCTATAAACAACCGTAGCAATATTGTTATATATAATATAGGATTGTGAGTGAAGCCTGGGGCATAGATTATCGATGCCCCAGGCTTTCATAACATACAATCAGTCAAATGATAGAATTAAAAATATACACACATATCAAACCATTTTTTACAAGAGGATGGGGCCCCAACAAAGAGAATTTCACTGAGAAATTCAACAAGCAAAGCAAGTTGGGGATGGGCCCCAACAAAGAGAATTTCACTGAGAAATTCAACAAGCAAAGCAAGTTGGGGATGGGGTCCCAACAAAGAGAATTTCACTGTAAATTCTACCTTTCTTGCCCCTTTATTTGATTAATTTATTTTATCTGAAGTAGATGGGTGCACTGAAAGTGTGACAATAGAACTAACAAGTAATGCAAGTATCGTTAAGGAAGCCATAAGCATAATGACAATTTGTCCCATAATTAAGCTAATGATTACTAAAAACCCCCACATCATCAGTGCACTTATTTGTAATATCGCCGATATGATTCTACATGCAAGATGATTAAATATACCTAATATGAGTGCTGGTAAAGCCATTATAACTATTGTCGTAATGGCTATGAGTACTGTATAAGGTTCGTTATAGTTGATTGTGTGTGGGCCTGTTGGATATTTTGCTAAAACAAGTACTAAGCCGATGGTGGATAGTATTGCTAAGATAATAAATGTTAAACGTATCTTCATAATGATTTTCCTCATTTCTTTTTATTTAGAAAAAATATATATGCTATATTAATTTTATTGTGTAATAAATATATTGAATTGTCAAAATAGCGAAGGCATGTTTCAAAAAGATGGGATGATGAAATTAACTCGAATATCAAAAACAAGCCCAAAAAAGATGTTAGTACAACATCTTTTTTGGGCAAGTAAAATAATGTGATATAGAAAAAACATTTTGTTTTATTTATTAAATACTTCTGTGTCTATTCCTTTTTTCTTAAGGAAAGTAGTAATTTTATCTTGTTGCTTTTTATTTACATCACCTGAATATTTTGTGGGTACATCAACAACGTTAATTGAATTTTGTGGTTGGTAGTTTAATTTCTCAATGTCTTCATCTACATTTGAAATGGTACTATTTAAAGCGTGAAAATAATTAATTATGCGATCTGTTGGATCTTTATATTCTTCAGGGATGTGATTGTTTTTTATAAATTTTTTGAAATGTAAATCGTTCTTAACTGCTAAATTGGATAACTTGCTAAGACGATCAGCTTGTGATTCTGTGATTTTAGGATTACTATCACTTTGTTTATCTAATTTATGTTGCATGACATACTTATTATCAAGTACATCGCTATTCGCTTGTAAATATTTTTCTAAAGCTTGCTTCATCTCTTTTTCGCTAATTTTTTGTCCCTTTTTGTTTGAAGAAAAGATATCTTTTTCCTTTAAAGTTTTAGCGTTTTTAGGTGCATGAGCGTTGCTGTGATGCTCTTGATTATTGTTATCGTTCGTATTTGAGCATGCTGCAAGTGTTAAAGACAACGCTAGTATCAAGTATGTAATGACTCTCTTTTTCATAGAATTGAGTAACTCCTTTTATGTCTCTATCATTAAACAGTGTTTTAAATTTATACATCTATTAGAGTATCATTTATCGAAAAATATTTGAATATTTTAGAACTACATTTACTGTTAGATATGACTAAATTATGGCGGATTATATGAATGATATACCTGTTTCAATAGGTTTTTTATAATAAAAAACAGAGCTCCAACATGGGAACTCTGTGAAGTTAAAATATTTATGATAAATAACGTTTTAAAAATTAATTTCTAATTATATAATCGAATGCATTAAGTGCGGCATTAGCACCAGCACCCATAGAAATAATAATTTGCTTATTTTTTTGATCGGTAACGTCACCAGCGGCAAAGATACCAGGAACGTTTGTTGCGTTATCGCGATTAATCATAACCTCGCCACGTTCATTTAATTCGACAGCATTTTGCAACCAAGATGTATTAGGAACTAATCCAATCTGTACAAAAATTCCATCTAAATTAACTACTTGTGACTCTCCGGTAGTCATATCTTCATAGCTAATACCTGTAACGTAATCGTCACCAATTACTTCTGTTGTTTTAGCACTCGTTTTAATATCAACATTAGGTAGTGAACGTAAACGTTCTTGTAATACGCTATCAGCTTTTAATTCAGAAGCGTATTCAAATAATGTTACGTGTTTAACGATGCCGGCTAAATCAATAGCTGCTTCTACACCAGAGTTACCACCACCGATGACAGCAACATCTTTATTTTCAAATAAAGGTCCGTCACAGTGAGGGCAGAAAGCCACGCCTTTATTGATTAGACGGTCTTCGCCTGGGATGTTTAGTTTACGCCAACTTGCACCTGTGGAAATGATGACAGTTTTACTTTCTAAAATAGCATCATTTTCTAAAGTTACGCGAATAGCTGAATCTGTTTTTTCGATATTTGTAGCACGAATACCAGTCATTGTATCAATATCATATTGTGCAATATGTTCTGCAAGATTTGATGAGAACTCTGAACCTGTCGTTTCTTTAACAGTGATGAAGTTCTCGATACCAGCAGTATCATTAACTTGACCACCAATTCGATCAGCGACAATACCTGTACGTAGCCCTTTACGTGCTGTATAAATTGCAGCACTACCACTTGCAGGTCCGCCACCAACGATTAACACGTCATAAGGATCTTTATCGTTGAATTCAGAGGCATCTTGCGTGCTTCCTAATTTAGTTAAAATATCTTGAACTGTCATGCGTCCATTACCAAATTCTTGACCATCTAAGAAGACGGCAGGAACTGCCATAATGTTTTCAGATTCTTCACGGAAAACAGCGCCATCAATCATAGTATGAGTAATGTTAGGATTAATAACACTCATTAGGTTTAATGCTTGAACGACGTCAGGACACTTTTGACAAGTAAGACTTACAAAGGTTTCGAAATGAAATGGACCTTCGAGCCCTTTAATTTGATCGATAATGGATTGCTTTTCTTTAGGTGCGCGACCACTCACTTGTAGTATAGCTAATACTAAAGAGTTGAATTCATGGCCTAAAGGTATGCCAGCAAAGGTAATACCTGTTTCTTCACCAGGGCGATTAACTGAAAAACTTGGTGTACGTTTTAAAGATTTTTCAGTTATTGTTATGTGTGCTGACATCTCAGCAATCTCATTTAATAATTCTTTGAGTTCGTTTGATTTATCATCAGAGCCTAGGCTGGCAACGAATTCAACGTCGCCTTCCATAAGCTCAAGTAATTGTTGTAATTGTTGCTTTAAATCAGCATTAAGCATATTTTAATGCCTCCTTAGATTTTACCTACTAAGTCTAAACCAGGTTGTAATGATTCTGAACCTTCTTCCCATTTAGCTGGGCAAACTTCACCTGGATGTTGACGTACATATTGAGCGGCTTTAATTTTGTTAACTAATGTACTTGCGTCACGTCCGATTCCGTCAGCATTGATTTCTGCTGCTTGTACCACACCATCAGGGTCGATAATGAAAGTACCACGTTGTGCTAGACCAGATTCTTCATCCAACACATCGAAATTGCGAGTGATTGTTTGAGAAGGATCACCAATCATGCTGTATTCTAGTTTGCTGATTGCATCAGAATGGTCATGCCAAGCTTTGTGTACGAAGTGTGTATCTGTTGATACTGAGTACACGTTAACGCCTAATTCTTGTAATTTAGCGTATTGATTTTGTAAATCTTCTAATTCAGTAGGGCATACGAATGAGAAGTCAGCAGGATAGAAACATACAACGTTCCAAGAACCTTTAAGATCTTCTTGAGTAACTTCTTTAAACTCATCTTTTTTTGGATCGTAAGCTTGTGCTGTGAAAGGTAAAACTTCTTTGTTAATTAAAGACATAGATAAATTCCTCCTGAAAAGTTAAGTGTTAATTAGAATTACTTAAAAATAATTGTTTGTTTATAATAATTCTAATCTCTTGTTTAGTATTATTACATCTTGGCATTGAATAGTCAACTTTAGAAGTTCTTAAAATCTATGAAAGTATAAAAAAGCTATAATTAAGCCGTTTTAAATCCCTCATTAATTACAGAATAACGAGTAAAAAAAGTTGAAAATCCAATGTGAAACTGAAATTTTCAAATGTGTATGACTTTGAAATTTAGTTGTCATTCTCAACTATGGTTATTTTATTGATAATGAAGTGTAATTTTATTACTACTTCATATATATATAATAACATGTATCATACATGGATTTCCCTTTTTAGCATCTGTATAAAGCAGATAGAGTTAATTCCACAAGTTGTTATGACTTTCTGTGAAAATAACCCTATTAAACTTACTTTATTTATTAACCGAAAATGACACCTTACCGATACCACTATATTCAGCACGGTACGTGCCATATTCTAATTTTAGTGGAGATATAAAAGTTCCAGATGAAATGATATCTCCTTTTTTAAGTTGTTTACCGTGCGTGTGTAGTTTTTTAATTAGCCAATGAATAGCGTTTAAGGGATTTCCGAGTACTTCGGATGATTCTCCTGTGGCAATGCATTTATCATCTTTATATAAATTTAAATGTACATTAGCAAATGCATCGTTATCAAGTCCGTCTACAGGGTTACCTACTACGACAAGTCCTGTTGCGGTATTATCTGATATTAAATCTGATAAAGTAAAATTTGGAAACCAATTTTTATATCTTGCATCTGGAATTTCAATGCCTGGCGCGATACGGGTATGATATCTAATTGTTTCTAAATCAGCATCATAAGGTAAGTCTTCCTGCACTATAAAGATAATTTCTGGTTCTAGTAATGGTGAAAATAATTCTGAAAGAGAGACTGAGGCACCATCATTAACAATTTGGTTAGATAAGAGTGTTCCATATGCAGGTTCGTTAGTGTTAGCAATTGCTTGCGTTGCCTTGCTAGTCATACTAACTTTATACCCTGTAACAGTCGAACGGTCTTTGAAAGTTAATTGGTCAATTAGTTCTTCTTGTACATGATATGCTTCTTCTTCGTTTAATTGATAGTTCTCGCTAATGAAATCGATGGGTTTTTTATATCTATAAGCTTTAAATAAAACTTTAGCAACTTCTTTATTTGTTAGTGTCATATTGTACCCCTCCCCCTAAATTATCTGAAAATTGATACTATTATGATAACTTTTAAATGTGAAGTGTGCAAATTGATTTAAATATACTTCATTTAGGGTATAAAATAATTAATAATGTAAATTTTGATAGGAGTGGGTATAGTGTCAGATTATGTTTATGAGTTGATGAAACAACATCATTCAGTTAGAAAATTTAAGAATCAACCACTTGGTTCTGAAACGGTAGAAAAATTAGTAGAGGCGGGACAGAGTGCTTCTACATCCAGTTATCTTCAAACTTATTCTATTATTGGTGTTGAAGATCCAAGCATTAAAGCGCGTTTAAAAGAAGTGTCAGGTCAGCCTTATGTTTTAGATAATGGTTATTTATTTGTATTTGTTTTAGATTATTATCGTCATCATTTAGTAGATGAAGTTGCGGCGTCAAATATGGAGACATCATATGGTTCTGCAGAAGGACTATTAGTAGGTACAATAGATGTTGCATTAGTTGCGCAAAACATGGCAGTTGCTGCCGAAGATATGGGGTATGGAATTGTTTATTTAGGGTCATTGCGTAATGATGTTGCGCGAGTGCGTGAAATTTTAAATTTACCTGATTATACGTTTCCGTTATTTGGTATGGCAGTAGGTGAACCTTCTGATGAAGAAAATGGGTCACCTAAACCGCGCTTGCCATTTAAACATATTTTTCATAAAGACCAGTATGATGCAAATCAGCATCAACAACGTAAAGAATTGGAAGCATACGACCAAGTAGTGAGTGAATATTATAAAGAACGTACTAACGGTGTGCGTACAGAAAATTGGTCACAACAAATAGAAACATTTCTAGGACGTAAAACACGTTTAGATATGTTAGATGAATTGAAAAAAGCAGGATTTATTCAAAGATAAAAAGAACCTGAGACAGAAATACATGTCTCAGGCTAGGGTGTGGGGCGATATTTTCAACACGAATGTTGCCCCGCTCTTTTTATAATTGTATGTCGTAATGATCAATGACCACTTTTCTTACATTTAATTTGCAGATAAATCGCCGTAATCATTTGAGTCAAATGTTTTTTTGTCCCAATGATTCGTTAAGCGTGCGGTACCTGTTCCAGCTAGCATTGAGTCATTAACGTTAAGTGCTGTACGACCCATATCGATGAGAGGTTCGATAGATATCAGTACCCCTGCGAGAGCAACTGGTAGATTAAGTGTAGATAATACGAGTATTGATGCGAATGTTGCCCCGCCACCTACACCTGCAACGCCAAATGAACTTATAATAACAACAGCAATAAGTGTAACAACAAATTGGAAGTCAATTTCTACATTTGCTACTGGTGCCACCATAACTGCTAGCATAGCAGGATAGATTCCTGCACAGCCATTTTGCCCTATGGATAAACCAAAAGTTGCAGAGAAGTTTGCAATTCCCTCAGGTACACCTAAACGTTTTGTTTGCGTTTGAACATTTAATGGTAATGCACCTGCACTTGAACGTGAAGTAAATGCAAAGATTAGTACTTCTATTGTCTTTTTCACGTATTTAACGGGATTGATACCTAAGACACTCAGTATAATTAAATGGATAATATACATTGTGATTAGAGCTGCGTATGAAGCAATTAAGAATTTACCTAACGTCCAAATTGCAGAAAAATCACTTGTCGCAAGAGTAGAAGCCATAATAGCTAAAATGCCATAAGGCGTTAATCGCAAAACAAAAGTTACGATAGCCATAACGATAGAATAGATTGCTTCTATACCACGTTTAAGTAAGCTTCCATGTTCCGGCTGTTTTCTTGCAACTCTAAGATAAGCAAAGCCCACAAACGTTGCAAAAATAACAACTGCAATTGTCGAAGTTGTACGTTGTCCTGTGAAATCTAAAAATGGATTGCTTGGGAATACTTCGAGAATTTGTTGTGGTAAAGTGTTTGCAGTTAAATCTTTGGCTTGTTTTGAAATTTCTGTACCACGTGAATGTTCTGCACTACCTAAATCAATAGACGATGCATCTAAACCAAAGATCAAAGCGTAAAAAATTCCAACGATAGCTGCAATGGCTACAGTACCAATTAAAAACATAAAAATATAAGAACCGATCTTAGCGAATTTTTCACCAATTTGTATTTTGCTAAAAGCGGCAACAATTGAAATGAATATTAGTGGCATGACAATCATTTGTAATAGTGCAACATAACCATCTCCAACAATACTAAACCAGTCTGTTGATTGTTCGAGAGTTTTAGACTCTGCACCATATATGAGGTGTAATACAATGCCAAATACGATACCTATTGCTAAAGCGGTAAAGACACGTTTAGGGAATGAGACGTGTTTTCTTGCCATAATATTTAACATTATTAGGAAAGCAAGTAACACGATGACATTAATTACTGTAAAAAGTATTTCCATATCGATATATAGCTCCTTTTTAATTTTTAGTATTCCGACATATGTAATAAGAATAAAGGGGGTTAAGAAGAAATTCAAGTTGTTGATTTATAGTTTTCAGATTCATTTAAAGTTGAATAGAGTGAAGGTGATTATTAGAACAATGAAAAATGAGAAGTTTATGTTTATCAGAAAAGTGAGCAAAAAGGACGTAAAGAGGTTTATATTAATAAAAAAGACGCGTGCAATCATGCTATAAGAAGACATGATTGCACGCGTTTTTATTTAATATTATGAATAAACATGAGTCAGCTATGAATACAAATCATTTATAAGTTAAATAGACGTGCAAAGAAACCTTTCTTCTCTTCTTTAGGTTGTTGTTGGTAAGTCGATTGAGAAGAAGGTGTAGCTGATGTTGATTGAGAATGAGAAATTGACTCAGATTTTTCTGAGTTAGATACACTTCCTGATTCTGACAAGAACTCGCTTGTAGACGTACTTTTTGATTCAATTTCCGATTTGCTATTTGTATTACTTTCGGATGTTATTGAGTTAGACTCGGACAGAGATGAACTCATTGAATCATTTGCTGATTCAGATTGGCTCGAACTTGCTGTAGTGCTTTGACTTGCGACGTTGCTCTGAGATATTGAAGCGCTATTTGACATTGAATCAAAATGACTACGTAATTCACTATCTTTTAATTCGTTAGCTTTAGCGATGTCTTTAGATTGTTGTTCTTGTGCTGACTGAATAGCCTCTTGAGAATTTTGGATTGATTTTAAAGATTGAGCATTCGAATCTAATTTTGTTGTGATATCAGTTTGTAATTCTTTGAGTTCCTGTTGTTGCTGATGAACTTGGTTAATCATTTGCCCTAACATTTGACGTTCTTCTCGCATTTTTTGAATTTCAGAACGTAAATCTTCAACGAGTTGTGCTACATTTTGATCAGTTGGTAATTGGCTATCCTCGTCTTTAACAATGACTTGTAAAAAGTCTTTTTCCTTTTCAAGCTCTTCAAATGCTAAATCATAACTATTTGTTTGTTTAACTTTGTTAGCGATATCTGTAAATAATTCGATGTCATCTTCTTTAAAGTCTGTGGCTTCACGACCACGATATTCTGTTTTACTAAGGTGATAGCCTCGTTCCTCTAAATGTTGTACAATTTTTCGGACCTGCTTTTCACTTAGTTCTACACGTTGAGCAAATTCTTTAGTTAACATTGAAAAAGTCCCTTCATATTTTAATTATGTATGGTGACGTTTGTCTTCGGTCAGTGAAACGTCAGTCTTACCTCATATGATAGTTTACCTTTTCTTAATATTGATTTCAAGGTGTTTTAGACAGACTATCTTAAATTCATTTCTTTTAGGAGAGGGTAAATAATTTCTCTTGAAATGCCATTTGCAAAAACATATTTAAGAATATAATTAGATTTGACACTTGTACCATATATGTCCTTTGTTAATTCAATGTTAGCTTTAATAAATAAATCTACTTTTTGTGGCGTTTCCTTTTGATTTTGGTTTGGATGAATATAGTCAATGTCGTCCTGCTTTTCAAATTGATTTTCAAAGAGGAATTGACGACGATGTTCTAGTGCATTTCTGAGCTTGTCATCGATGTTAGCAGTCGAGGGTTCTTTTGGAACTTCTAACATGATGAAATTAATATCTCTATTATGAACTTCTTGTGATAAAAGGTTTAATTGTTTTTCTATTGCCTCTAAAGTTAAGGACATTCTTTCATCATGATTGGGGCTTTCTTTTGCGATTAAGTAAATTAAAAATGCAGAATTGGTTGTTGCTTCGTAATGTGCAGTTGCTAAGCTAACTACAGTCTGATTTTCAATTCCAACGATAAAGGCGTAATCATTTTCTGTTTTATTATTTTCAAGTGAGCGTTTAAAAATTTTACTATCTTCATCTAAACCAATATCCAATTTATCATCATATAATTTGAGTGCCTCGTTAAATAATGGATCTTTAGCTGATTCTATCACTTTAAATTCCATGTTATATCCTCTCCCTAATATTATTCATTCGTAGCGAATTAGCTTTATTTAATGATAAAAAAAACCATAATGTCTGCTCGACGACACAAACATTATGGTGCAATGCTTTTATAAATTTAGAAATAAAATTATGCTTTAGGCCCTTCAGACTCTGCGGCATAATGAGTAATATCCACTTCTTTATATGCAGCATTATTATCTTCAACTTCATCATGAGAAGAACGGTCACTGTTAGCAACAACGAGCATTTTATCGTTTAAAATATCTTGTTTATATCCTTCTAGTTCATTGTCAGTTAAATCATAACGAGATAATACTGTTTCTTCTCCATCTTCACCTGTAAGTAAACGAGACATACGGTCACTAAATGAGCCACTTGTAGCCATTAACGAGATTTGAGAGTTGTGTAAATCATCTAAGTGCAACTTACTTTTACTGATAACAGCTAATTCTGTCTCTAAATAACCTTCAGATTTTTTTTGATTGATGACTTTATATAATTCATCTTGGTTATTCACTACAGTAATTTTTGCCATGATTATCGCCCCTTTTAAAAATGTTGTCTTACATGGTTATACCCTAGTCTAATTTAATAAAACTATTACACAGATAATTATATAATTTTGTATTAAAACATTTCAATGATAATTCATCCTTTAATATAACGCTTACACTGAATTTTGATGCTTTTTGAATCGTGAACATCTCTTTAATTATATTGAAAATACAACAAAAATTTGCTATTATCATAAAATAATTTATATGACTCATATAATCTAGAGAATATGGCTTTAGAAGTTTCTACCGTGTCGCCATAAACGACACGACTATGAGTAACAATCCAATACATTAAGAGCAGTTTAAATCGCTAAAGCAACATAAAAGTGAAACGCATTTGGTATAACTGGTAACAAATGAGGATACACATAAGCCTGTATAAATTGAGTGCAATTGTTTAAGTTTTATCAAATTTAATAAGCGTTTTTAGGATTACGTATGCGTATCTTCTTCTTAATTTGCTTTAAGGCAAAGTATTGCACGTTCACTCATAGATCCTGAAACTATTAAATGGTAGTTTGAGGTTTTTTTGTATCTAGGAATCGAATTTGAATTTACTTGAGGAGGTTTTTTGAGTGGAGTCGTTAGGACGAAAAGTCAAAGAAGATGGCGTTGTCATCGATGAGAAAATTTTGAAGGTAGATGGATTTTTAAATCATCAAATTGATGCAAAGTTGATGAATGATGTAGGTAAAACATTTTATGAGTCTTTCAAAGACGCTGGTATTACTAAAATTTTAACTATTGAAGCTTCTGGTATTGCGCCTGCTATTATGGCTTCTTTTCATTTTGATGTTCCTTGTCTATTTGCTAAAAAAGCTAAACCTAGTACTTTGAAAGATGGCTTTTATAGCACGGATATTCATTCATTTACAAAAAATAAAACGAGTACAGTCATTGTATCTGAAGAATTTTTAGGTGCAGACGATAAAGTACTTATCATTGATGACTTTTTAGCTAATGGTGATGCTTCGCTAGGTCTTAATGACATTGTAAAACAAGCAAATGCGACGACAGTTGGCGTGGGTATTGTGGTTGAAAAAAGTTTCCAAAATGGGCGCCAACGTTTAGAAGATGCAGGCTTATATGTATCTTCACTTTGTAAGGTAGCTTCATTAAAAGGCAATAAGGTAACTCTTTTAGGTGAAGCGTAATGAAAAATTTCATATTAAGTGTGCAACATTTGTTAGCGATGTATGCAGGGGCTATTCTTGTTCCTATTATTGTGGGGACAAGCTTAAAATTTTCAGCTGAAGAAATTGCTTATCTAGTTACTATTGATATATTTATGTGCGGGGTAGCGACATTTCTTCAAGCAAATAAAGTCACAGGGACTGGATTACCGATTGTACTAGGATGTACGTTTACTGCCGTTGCACCTATGATACTCATCGGTCAAACGAAAGGACTTGATGTTTTATATGGTTCGCTTTTAATATCCGGTATCTTAGTTGTTTTAATTGCACCTTTTTTCTCTTATTTAGTTAAATTTTTTCCACCTGTTGTAACAGGAAGTGTTGTGACAATTATTGGAATCAATTTAATGCCAGTTGCAATGAATTACTTGGCAGGTGGTGAAGGAGCGAAAAACTATGGCGATACTAAGAATTTAATATTAGGTGGTGTTACACTACTCATTATTCTTATTTTGCAAAGATTTACAAAGGGCTTCTTGAAATCAATTGCGATACTTATAGGATTAGCAATAGGTACTGCTTTAGCTGGTATATTTGGAATGGTTGATATCAAACAAGTGGGTGATGCACATTGGTTTGGTTTCCCTGTGCCATTCAGATTTTCTGGCTTCGGATTTGATGTCAGCTCAATACTTGTATTTTTCATTGTTGCAGTTGTAAGTTTAATTGAATCTACTGGTGTCTATCATGCACTGAGTGAAATTACTGGTAGAAAACTAGAAAGAAAAGATTTTCGAAAAGGGTACACTGCGGAAGGTCTAGCAATCATTTTAGGTTCAATATTTAATGCGTTCCCTTACACTGCATATTCCCAAAATGTAGGTCTTGTTTCTTTATCAGGAGCTAAAAAGAACAATGTGATATATGGAATGGTTATTCTTTTACTAATTTGCGGTTGTATACCTAAATTAGGTGCTTTAGCTAATATTATTCCATTGCCGGTTTTAGGTGGGGCAATGATAGCAATGTTTGGAATGGTTATGGCATACGGCGTTAGTATTTTGGGTAACATTAATTTCCAAAATCAAAATAATTTATTAATTATTGCAATTTCAGTAGGGTTAGGTGCTGGTATTAGTGCAGTACCTCAAGCATTTAAAGGATTAGGAGAACAATTTGCTTGGTTAACTCAAAATGGTATAGTGCTTGGCGCAATTTCTGCAATCATCTTAAATTTCTTTTTTAATGGTATAAAGTATAAACAAACTGAAGAAAATGTGAAATAATATAACTAAGTATAAATAAAATTGGAGGCTGTTTTTAATGTGGGAAAATAAATTTGCTAAAGAATCTTTAACATTCGACGACGTGTTACTCATTCCAGCTGCATCAGATGTTTTACCAAGCGATGTTGACTTAAGTGTCAAATTATCAGATAAGATCAAGTTAAACATTCCTGTTATCTCAGCAGGTATGGATACAGTAACTGAATCAAAAATGGCAATTGCTATGGCTCGACAAGGCGGTTTAGGTGTTATTCATAAGAATATGGGCGTCGAAGAGCAAGCTGATGAGGTACAAAAGGTTAAACGTTCAGAAAATGGTGTTATTTCTAACCCGTTCTTCTTAACACCGGAAGAAAGTGTGTATGAGGCTGAAGCATTAATGGGTAAATACCGTATCTCTGGTGTACCCATTGTCGATAATCAAGAGGATCGCAAGTTGATTGGGATTTTAACAAATCGTGATTTACGTTTTATTGAAGATTTTTCAATTAAAATATCAGATGTAATGACGAAAGATAATTTAATAACAGCTCCAGTTGGTACGACTTTAGATGAAGCCGAGGCTATTCTTCAAAAACATAAGATTGAGAAACTTCCATTAGTAGAAAATGGTCGTTTAGAAGGATTAATCACTATTAAAGATATTGAAAAAGTACTTGAATTCCCATATGCAGCTAAAGATGAACATGGCAGATTGTTAGCTGCGGCAGCAATCGGTACGTCTAAAGATACTGAAATTCGTGCACAAAAACTAGTTGAAGCTGGCGTAGATGCATTAATTATTGATACAGCTCATGGTCATTCTAAAGGCGTTATTAATCAAGTTAAACACATCAAGGAAACATATCCTGAAATTACTGTTGTCGCTGGTAACGTAGCGACTGCAGAGGCAACACGTGCTTTATTTGAAGCGGGTGCCGATGTTGTTAAAGTAGGTATTGGTCCAGGCTCAATTTGCACAACACGTGTTGTTGCAGGTGTAGGTGTGCCTCAAATTACAGCAGTTTATGATTGTGCTACAGAAGCCCGTAAGCATGGTAAGGCTATTATTGCTGATGGTGGTATTAAGTTCTCAGGTGATATTATCAAAGCATTAGCTGCTGGTGGTCATGCGGTTATGTTAGGTAGTTTGTTAGCTGGTACAGAAGAAAGTCCTGGTGCAACTGAAGTATTCCAAGGTAGACAATATAAAGTTTATCGCGGTATGGGATCTTTAGGTGCTATGGAAAAAGGTTCAAATGATCGTTACTTCCAAGAAGATAAGACGCCAAGAAAATTTGTTCCTGAAGGTATTGAAGGTCGTACAGCTTATAAAGGACCATTACAAGATACAATTTATCAACTTATGGGTGGCGTTAGAGCTGGCATGGGTTATACTGGTTCAGAAAACCTAAAAAAATTACGTGAAGAAGCACAATTTACACGTATGGGACCAGCTGGCTTAGCTGAAAGTCATCCTCACAATGTTCAAATTACGAAAGAATCACCAAACTATTCTTTCTAGTGTTAAACTTTGGGTGATGAATTAATCATTTGTAGGAACGCGCTTAATTCTTAAAACAACAATGCTTAATGATACGTTACAATACTTAAAGCTATCATTTAGAGCATTGATAGGCGCGTTTCTCTTACTTTTACATAAAATCAAACAATAAAGGAGATTCATGACTATGGAAATGGCGAAAGAGCAAGAGCTGATTCTTGTTTTAGACTTTGGTAGCCAATATAACCAGTTAATTACGCGTCGTATCCGTGAGATGGGCGTTTATAGTGAATTACATGATCACGAAATTTCTATTGAAGAAATTAAACGAATGAATCCTAAAGGTATCATTCTTTCAGGTGGTCCAAATTCAGTGTATGAAGAGGGGTCATTTACCATCGACCCTGAAATTTACAATTTAGGTATTCCAGTTTTAGGTATTTGTTATGGTATGCAATTAACGACTAAGCTTTTAGGTGGTAAAGTTGAGCGTGCCAATGAGCGTGAATATGGCAAAGCTACAATTAACGCTAAATCAGATGAACTTTTCTTTGGCTTACCTTTTGAACAAACAGTATGGATGAGTCATTCTGATAAAGTAATTGAAATTCCTGAAGGATTTGAAGTGATTGCAGATAGTCCAAGTACTAATTATGCAGCTATTGAAGATAAAAAACGTCGCATTTACGGTGTACAATTCCATCCAGAAGTACGTCACACTGAATATGGGAACGACTTACTAAGAAACTTCGTCCGCCGTGTTTGTAATTGTACAGGTGAATGGACGATGGAGAATTTCATTGAAATTGAAATTGAGAAAATCCGTCAACAAGTAGGTAATCGTAAAGTATTATGTGCAATGAGTGGTGGAGTAGATTCATCCGTAGTTGCTGTACTTTTACATAAGGCAATCGGCGACCAATTAACATGTATTTTTGTGGACCATGGTCTATTACGTAAAGGTGAAGGTGACATGGTCATGGAGCAATTCGGTGAAGGTTTTGATATGAATATTATTCGTGTTAATGCTCAAGAACGCTTCATGAGTAAACTAAAAGGTGTGTCTGATCCAGAACGTAAACGTAAAATCATTGGTAATGAGTTTGTATATGTCTTTGATGACGAAGCTGCGAAATTAACAGATGTAGATTTCTTAGCTCAAGGTACGTTATATACGGATGTGATTGAATCAGGTACTAAGACAGCTCAAACAATTAAATCTCACCATAATGTAGGTGGATTACCTGAAGACATGGAATTTGAACTTATTGAACCGATCAATACATTATTCAAAGATGAAGTGCGCGCATTAGGAATAGAATTAGGTATACCTGAACACTTAGTTTGGAGACAGCCGTTCCCAGGACCTGGATTAGGTATCCGTGTACTTGGAGAAATTACTGAAGATAAGCTTGAAATTGTTCGTGAATCAGATGCGATTTTACGTGAAGTGATTCGTGAGGAAGGTCTTGAAAGAGATATCTGGCAATACTTTACAGTACTTCCAGGTATTCAATCGGTCGGTGTCATGGGAGACTACCGTACGTATGATCATACTATAGGTATTCGTGCGGTAACATCCATCGATGGCATGACTAGTGACTTTGCTAGAATTGATTGGGAAGTCTTACAAAAAATTTCAAGTCGAATTGTCAATGAGGTGGACCACGTTAATCGCGTTGTCTATGACATTACCTCTAAGCCACCAAGTACAATCGAGTGGGAATAATTAAATAATATATATTTAAGGCTAGAAAGACCGTCGCTATAGGGTTTCTAGCCTTTTTAGTTTTGTCTTGAATACGTTTTGAATACGTTAACGTTAAAAATTGATATAATTTGCGAATTTTTCAGCTACTTGATCACGTTGTTTTTCAGTAACATGTGCGTATATATCCATAGTTGTTTTAATATCTCCGTGACCTAATCTGTCTTGAACTTCTTGAATAGTTAGACCAGCCTCAAAAAGTAAAGAACAATGTACATGTCTAAAACCGTGTAGTTTAATTTGTTTAAAATTATGTTTCTTGCAAACATTAGCTAACTCTTTATTACAGTATTCTGGGTATAAGCGTTTATTTGTTGACACATTAGTAAAAACAAACTGATCTTTTTTTAATGTGTTGTGACCGAATTTCAATGACTCTGTACGTTGTTCTATTTTCCATTGTTTCAGTATGCTTAACGTCTTATCATCAACACTTATTGTTCTGTATGATGATTTAGTTTTAGGAGGTTGAATAATAGGTTTGTAGTTATTACCTCTTGCACATGTTTTATTAATAGTAATGGTTTTCTTCTCAAAATTAATATCGTTCCAAGTTAACGCCATTAATTCACCTCTTCTAAAACCTGTGAATGCTAATGTTCTAAAAATAGCATAATCCACTAGGTTATCTTCAACAAAGCCGAGAAACGTCTGTAATTCGTCCCTAGAGTAATAAGCGTAAGAATCTTCTTGTGGTGTTTCTTTTTTACGTGGTTGCTTTGTGTGTTTAAATGGGTTTTCATTTATAATTTTTAAATTAACAGCATATTCAAAGACGTTTGATGTATATATTCTAATAGCTTTCATATCTTTGTATTTATCGTTCCACTTATTAATAACTCTTTGACAGTAGGGGATAGTAATAGATTTTATAGATACATTATCAAAGTGTTGTAATATAGCAGTGTTAAATAAAGTAACTACACGCTGATAGGTGCTTTCTCTAACGGTATGTTTATATTGTTCTAACCAAAGTTCATACACCTGCTTAAACGTCGTTATTTCGTTGTTTAAAAAGCCATTAGCTTGTACTTCTGTTTGCAGCTTAGCCTCTGCGATTTTGGCCTCTCTTTCTGTTTTAAAACCTCTTCTTGTTGTCCGCTTCTGCTTATGAGTGATTGGATCAATACCGAGATATGCTACAAACATATAAGCAGTTGAACCATCTTTTTTAGTATATTTTTTAATCATGATAAATCAATCCTTTCTACTTGCCCGCATGCGTTTGATTGGATTGAACACACCTTTGAGAGTGGTTACTCATTGGTGCGGTAATATTATTAATATTGTTGTTGTAGGTAAATTTATAATAGGGTAGGCAGCATGCTACCCTGAAAATTATTAAATTATTCCAAACACTTTTAGGAAAGTGCCAATTAATGTAATTAAAATGCCTACGAACCATTTAGTTTGTTTTGCCTCGAATTTACTTATTTTAGCGTCCATTTTATCGGCCATCCTATCAGGTAGTGCATCTAGTTTATCGTCAATTCGTTTTTCAAATTGCTCAAATACTTCTTTAGTAATATATTTGTCGCTCATACTCACACCTCCAGAAACATTTTTATTTGCTACCACTTCACCCTGAAAATTAGGATGATTACTTATAGAAGTTACAGCTAATTCACTTGTAACATCATTTGGATGAATTATGCTATTATCCATTTTTATCCTCCTTATTGCTTATAAGAGGTAATTTTATTTTTAATAATTCGTTGGGTACTGTATAAAATATCCACTCAAATAATTTTTCTGTATCAAGTTCAGCAATAGAAAATCTTTTTGGAAAAGCAAATACCTTAATTTCTGGATACTCATTTATATAATTATAATTTTTTGATTTTAAATTTAATGTTGCTTTTTTTAATGAAAATCTCAACGATTCACTACTACTTTTCATTTGTTTTTCGTTAAATTCTATTGCCCAAACATTGTTTATATTCACATTATTATCTGATAACTTATCATAAAACAAAAAGACTAAATATATACTATCTGAATCTACATGAGGATTTCTTACTAAATCTAACGCACTAAATGTGATTTGAAAATTTAAGTTGTCGTTCTCTTCTATTGAATTGAAATTTATAATTTTTTCTGGATTTAGACTATCCATTGTATCTCTGAAAAAATAATATTCACTAACGATTGGAAAAACCTCTAAACACCAATTTTCTACTTCCATCTCTCAACCTCCTTTAATTAATTACTCATCATCTTCTAATAAATTTGTTACATTAACCGTTATTTCTTTTGTAGTAGGGTTAATGCTTACATCCTCTCCATAGCCTAATGATTTTACTTGAATAGTATCGTTTACTAATTTTAATGCTATTTCAACATGTTGATAATCTTGCAAAATTAACAAAGTATCTTCATTTGTCACAATATCATGTGATCCTTTTCCGTTAATAGTAACTTTCCAATCATTAAAGTACATTCTATCTTTCTCCTTTAATTAAATTGTATATAAACGACTATGTAATGCTTTATTAATGTGTAAATAGTATGTATGGACTCGTAAGTGAAGCGGATGAAAAAATCATTTAAAATTCTTCATCTTCAATTTCTTCAGTTGGCAAACTTTTAATGTAATTCATTAATTCTTTAGTTTGTTCCCAACCAATTCTTTCAGTTTCTTTCATGAATTCATATACTTGGAATACATTAGCACCATAATATTCTTCATCTTCTAGCAATAAGTCATCAATTTTATCTAATAAATTATTTCTTTTTATTCTTTCTTTGGAATAATGTTTTAAAATTTTATTTTCTGATATTACATCTTTAACCAAAAAATAAGCAGTATTTATTAAATCGGGATAATCATTCTTTAGTAGTTCCTCATGTTCCATACTCCAAATCCCTATATTTAAAGCAGTTTTATAAGATAAATTCATATGAGAAAAATGTTTTTCATCTTTTAGTCTTTTTAAAAGTGCAATTGCTTCTTTGTCATTATTAATTGGATAATCTCTTTTATCGCTGTATCTAGTTATATACTCAATTGAAACATCGAAAAATTTAGCCATTTCCTGTAACAAACCAAGTTGAGGGCTTCTTTTACCTGTTTCATACTGGCTTAAAGTATTATCTCTTATATTAAATTCTTTTGCTAATTGTTTTAGTGTCATCCCTTTTTCTTTTCTAAGTTCGGCTATTCTATTGTCCATTTTTGTATTCCTCCTTAAAAATAATTATAACTACAATTCAGTAATAATTCCATATTTAATTCACAAAATGAGAAGTTTTATATTGACACTCACAAAATGAGAATTATATAATATTCACATATCGTGAGTGTGGAGGTGGATATATGTTTGATATTGATGTTGATCTTGCTAAAAAAGTAAGAAAATTAAGAGCGGAAAAAAGGCTTACTTTAGCGATAGCTTCAAATGAAATAGGTATTTCTGCCAAATCTTTGTCTTTAATTGAAAATGAAAAAAAGTCAAAGATAAATAAAACAACATATCAAAAAGTTATGAACTGGTTGATTAATAACTAGTTAAGGAGGTTTCTAAATGAGTACACCGATTTTAAGCGAAGCCGCTTCAATCGAGTTAGCAAACGGTATATTGAAACTTGCCGAACAAATCGCTCAGCAAAAGCTAGAGCAACAACAGAAGCGGTGGCTCAATCAAAGTGAAGTAAGAAAGTTATACAGATGTACGCATAGCGATGTTACCGAGTGGGAACGTTTAGGCCTAACTAAGCGTAAACAGGGGCGAAGCTATTACTATGATCGCCAAGAAATAGAAAGATTTTTAGAAAGTCAAAAATATTAAATAAATCTTGCCCGCAGCGAGAGATGTTAAGTAGTAGTATCAGTCAAAAAACTGGAGGTGCTATATGATTAAGCAACTTTTCAAAGGTAGTGAAATTAGATTTATAGAAAAAGACGGGGAACATTGGGCAATAGCAAGTGACGTCGCCACGATATTAGGTTTCAGAGATTCTTTTAATGCAGTCAGAGTATTACCTAATCATGTATGTGCTACTCATAAAATGAGTACCACATCCGAAAAAAGTAAAGCTAGGAAGTATCAAGATTATACTGTTATCAATGAAAAAGGCATTTACAGATTAGTAATGCGTTCTAACAAACCTGAAGCGGAAGCGTTTCAAGACTGGATATGTGATTTACTGATTGAGTTACGTAGAGCAACAGGCTTAGAAGACTATCAAGCCTTTAGAATGTTAGACAAACAAAAGCAAAAAGAAGCGATGAACATTGTTAAAGAGGCTCATAAGAAAGATGATCCAGTCAACTATATTAAAGCTAATATGATAGCTAATAAAACAACTTCAACACTATACGGCTTCAAAAAAGCTATCAAGAAAGACGATATGTCACCGCCAATGTTAGAAGCGAGACAAACCATACTCGATGATGTAGTGGCACTAACACAGGCTAAACAACGTTTTAATTTAGATATTAAAGTTAGTGAACGTATTTACGATAAATACAATGTTAGGACAGATAAATGAAAGAGGTGATATTAATGCTTAGATTTATAAACGAACTTATTTGTATAAGTGTAATAACCATATTTATATGTATGTATAGTGAATTTCATTATTCATTAGCGCTTTATGGACTAGCTTCACTAATAGCATTAATCAAGTATGAGATTAGAAAAGAACAGATAGCTAACAAACGCATATAAGACGTTTAGAGAGTAATTAAGAAACAGATAGGTAAGAAACATCATAATAATATAAACCGCTTCAAAATGAGGCAATTAGGAGGATATAAAATGAATTGGGAAACTAAAAATTTATTAAGTGATTTAGAAGTATTGAAAGATAGATTTAAAGATTTAAAGGATAGTCACGGTTGGCATTTTGATGAACATTATCCTTATGAAACAAATCATGTTTTAAATAAAGATGAAATGATTAAAGAGGGGATTTCTTACCACGAGAGACGTATTCACAACGATCAGATGTTTGATTTACTACGTCTATATATAGGACAGTTTAGTAATATTCTCGAAAAGTTTTATGAAATAGAAAAAGCGTCTTCTATTCCAAGCGACCAAACCGAAATAGAAAACGCTGATAAATAGTTAGAAAACTAAAAATCTATATGAAAGGTTAACATTATGAACGATAAAAAACAATCAAGTAATGAATTAATTGAGCAACCTAGTTACTACTCTATTTTACCTGCTAACGTAAGATATGACAATCGTCTTAATGATGGCGAGAGAGTAATATTTGCAGAAATCACAGCATTTAGTAACAAATATGGCTATTGTACTGCTAGCGATGAGTATTTCGCTAGCTTGTATGGTCATAATGAATTAACTATATTAAACAGAATTAACCATTTAAGAAAACTAGGTTACTTAAAGATCACATATAAGTATATAAATAACGTATTACAAAGACAGATAGCACCAGTGTTATATGAAAGTGAGCGTGGTAATTATGAATGATAGATTGATTGATGTTACAGGTGGATATGGAACAATTTATAAGCAAGTCATGAAAGAACCTAAATTAAGTATCGAAGCTAAAGCATTGTATTGCTATTACATGGCTTATGTAGGGGATAACTTTATTCCTAGCGCTACGCAGACATGCAATGATTTGATGATCAGTTACAAGCGTTTTAAAACATTACGGACACAATTATTTGAAAGGGGCTTTTTATAGATTGATAAAAATTAGCAGCAAAGGAGGGCAGAAGATTGGCAACGTATAGAGTGAAAAAAGAAAGTGGTAATTTTGTAACCATTCATAAAGGATTTATACAAGATAGTAACTTAAGTTGGAAAGCTAAAGGCTTACTTCTTTATCTATTAAGCCGTCCAGATGATTGGCAAATATATGAAACTGAATTAATAAAGCATACTAGTGATGGACTAAGTAGTTTAAAAAGTGGCATTAAAGAATTAGAAAAAACTGGATATATTGAACGAAAAAGAAAACGTGATGATAAAGGTAGATTAAAAGAATATGAATATGAAGTATTTGAACAACCTTACCACATGCGAAATTCCTATGTAGGAAAAACCAATGTAGGAAATTCCAACGTTGGAAAAACCTACGTAGGAAAATCGCACACTACTAATAATAATAGTACTTATAATGATTTAACTAATAATAATAGTACTAATAATAACAGTAGTAGTGGTGCAAGCACCACTCAACAACCACTGCCAAATTCTCATAGTAATGTATTTAACTTTTATCAAGAAAATGGTTTTGGAATGTTGCGACCAATTATTGTAGATCAAATTAATAATTGGATTGATGATTTTAACAATAATGAGGATATCGTAATAGAAGCTTTTAAGGAAGCCGCTTCTAATAATGTATTCAAATGGAGTTATGTAAATAGCATATTAAGAAATTGGAGTGAAAAGGGCGTTAAGTCTGTTGAGGATATAAATGCTTATAAAAAGCAGCGTGATACTCAAAAGAAAACAACACAAATTGATGATAAAGAATTTGATAACTCACAATACGCCAATTTATTTTAGGAGGGAAGATATTGAAAAGCATTCTTGATATAGATTTAAAAAGCAAAATGCGTAAAAAGATTGTTAAAGAACAACTTGATTTAAAGTGTGATAGATGTGGCAATAGGTACAATTATTATCAATTCGAAGATGGCACTGAATTTAGATATGGTTGCGATTGTGAGGCTATAAGAATGGCCAAAGAGAGTACAAATAATTATAAAGCGAAACGACAGCGTGACAGTATCGAAAGTGTGTTCAAACAATCGTTAACAAATGACGATTTACTTGAAGCAAATTTTGATAATTACAAGCCACCCAACAACGAACTACTAGAGGCCAAACAAACGATACAAAAATATGCAGTTAACTTCTCAAGAGACAAACCCAAGTCATTGTTTTTACAGGGCAGTTTCGGAATAGGTAAAAGTCACTTAGCTATGTCTGTTGTAAGAGAGGTTAAAAAGAAAGGTTATACAGCTCTATTTATTGATGTTTCAGAGTTAGTAACAGCATATAGAGATACGTATAACAAAAAATCAGAGACAACAGAAAAACAATTAGATCAACTGATTAAAAATGTTGATTTACTTGTAATCGATGACTACGGAACAGCCTTATCCCAATATGGCATAAGTAAGATGTTTAGTGTAGCAAATTTGAGAACTGGCAAGAATAATATCATAACATCTAATAATGAGGCGTCAGAATTAGCAAAGACAAAGGATATGGCAAAGATATTTAGTAGATTAATGAAAAATACTGAGGTAATTAAAATGCGTGGTAATGATTATAGGTTAAAAGATTTTAAGTCATAAATAAAAGTTACGGGCTACTATGTCCGTGGCTTCTTTTCGTATTTATAGAGGGACTAAAATACCCCGTGTAGTTAGTAAGCTTTAATTAATCGCTTGATAACATTTTTATAACTAAATGCCAGAAACTAAAAATCTAAAATAAAATTAATCATTTTAATGCCTATTTTAGAGCATTAATTAAAAATTGATATAAGTATTAGTATGAGAATATAAGGCTTCTAAAATAAGCTATTACAGTGGTTAGAATTGATTTTAGAATATCTTTAATTGAAAAGAGGGTTAAAGAGATATGAAAGTATTAGACAAAGAAAATAAATCAATCATTAACGCATGGAATGTATTATTTGAAGATAACGACTATCAAACGCTCATTAAAGAGTTAGATAGCTTTCTTGATGAAACTAAAGCACTTAGAGAAGCGGGATATAACAATAGTGAAATAGGTAAACAACAGTTATCTAAAGTGGATAAGCTAGAACAAAGTTTTAAGACTTTTGCTATAAGTAAGTTACAAAGTATAAACGATCAATTATGTACCATGCAGAATGAAGCACTAAAACATGATGTAGATAATCCACATGCTGAAATTATTAAACGACAAGATTTACAAGCAAGACTATCACTAATAACTAATGATGAAGCTATTGCTCTTATAAAACACTTAGCACCAACTGACACTAAAATATATGAGATATATCTATACGAGAATTTAATAAATAACCGCTTCAATGAGTTAGAGAAGAAGCATATAGCAAAAGACTTCGAGAAACTTAAAGAAAAGGTGCTACATCCTTATTCAGATGAAATTGAGTATAAAAGGTTAGTAAGTGAAAGAAACACGTTAAACACGCTTAAAATGAATTATTTGGGCATACCAGCAACTAAAGATGAAGCGGGCTATATTGGTGTACGTTCAGTTAAACAACGTTACTTAGATGTATTAAGCAATAATGAATAGGAATGTATGAATAAATAGCGCACCTATCTTGTAGTGAGATAGGTAACCTTTATATTGAGGAGGGTTTAAATGGCAAAATCGGCACCCATAAAAGACCATTTTATGAATAATGATGTTAAGTCATTCAATAGTACACAGAATGATATATGCAATATCTGTGAGTCTACAACAACGTGTAATAAGAATAATCACTGTTCAAAAAAGATAAATATAAATAAAATAGGTTACTGTTTATATTATCGTGAAAATAAAATTACAGAATATGAGTTACTAACAGCATATAATCCGCATTTTATAAATACAAAGGTCAAAGGGATTAGGTTGCAAATAGAAGCTATGTATTACCTAAATATTTCTCATTCTACTGCTAGTGATGTATTAGGGTTTGTTACAGTTTCTTATCCATTAGAGAAACTAGTAATGCATATACTTGATGAGAAAGCTAAACTGAATGGATATATTAAACGATCCAGTAGAAAGTTAGCGATATTAAAACACATAGTTAAGGGGTATGCACCATTAGAACAAAAAGAAGTTATGTTCTATTTACGTTCTAATGGAAACAGTGCTGATGGTAATTTAATTGAACGGTTAAGACGTGATATCTATCAAGCTACTCATTCGTATAAAACAGAGGTTTAGGTATGAAATATAGTAAAGAGACTATAAAGCAATTCATTAAAGATTATCAAAATAATACAACAATTGATATCAGTGAAAGTGAGTTGGATATAGATAACTTCTTTGAAATTAGTGGAAAGTCGGAATTAGACGAGTTAAATGAATATACAGATAGTCAAATCTTTTATAATGAGCTTGAACGTATTGTCGATAGAATAGGAACACGAAAAGAATATTTTATATTTTATTTATTATGTCAGGGTAAAACGTTTCGTGAAGTTGGTAATATATTTAATCTTTCAGGTGAGAGAATAAGACAGTTATATAATGGGTTGCTGTATAAGATAGCTGATGAGGTTTATTAATAGATTAACCGCTTCATAATTTTATAGATTGAACACACTTAAATTGTTGGAAAATGTTGGGATAAAATCCTATATTGCAAATGTATGTCGTAGCTCAAAATGTAGGAAAATATAGGAAAAAATTCAATGTATTAATAAAATTGTTGGAAAATGTGAGTGTTAAATATATATACCGCTTCAAAATAACGACGTAAACGCTGATTATAAAAAGCTACTGCTCATAAAAGAGTTAGAGCTTGTTGAAGTTAATCACTTTTGATTAAGTTAAGGTTTCAGTCGTTAATGTCTAACAGCATAAAAGTATACGATTATTTTTGAGTGTGTACTTTAGTTAATGCTAAATAATGCAAAATTTCGGAGGGTTTTAAAAAGACTTAAGTGCAGATGTAGTATAGCTTTAAAGTTATTTTAGCTATCTAAAATTTAGCGTTTGTTAAAACTACTGCAAATTACTACATATTCGGTAGCACATTACTAAAAAACACTAAGAATTGCTATACAGCCCCTCCTATTAGGTTGGAAACTTACGATAACTTACTATGAATGATGAAAATTGTTGATAATTTAACGATAAAGGGGGCATTTCTCAGTTCCCTTTAATTTAAAAAGTTAAGATTTGTTAAGGTTAGTGGAATAAGTAGGGGGTTATACCCTCAATAATAAGTCTATATAAATTTAACTAGTTACTCAAAACGACTTTTTCGACTCCCAAAAAAAGGAGTTTTTGGACACCATAAAAAGAAGCAAATACTTTGTAAAATGTATTTAGAGCCTTTTTAGGCACGCTTAAGTAGATAGGTATAAAATAACTACATTATACAATTTAGTGGCTACTACAACGTTCTATATAGCATGTGATAGATTATAAAAAACTTGAAAAAACCTATTATAAAATCCCGTTATGATAGGTTTTATGTCTATGGATTATATTTTAATAAAAACTAAATTTAGAGAGGTAATTTTTGTTGAGGTTAAGAAAAGAGACTATAAACTATCTAGAAAGTGAATTAAAAAACTATAAGTACATGGATAGGGATATTGAACGTCTGAATAATAAAATAATTTATCCAGCTCAATTTAAAGAAAAAGCAACGTTGAAAAATAAACAATTAAAGCAATTAAATAAGATGAAAGAAGCAATAGAAAACGTTTATAAGACATGCAGCTTTGATAACAGACAATTTATGGAAAAGTATTACTTCAATAACCCAGAGAAGCTAAATGTTTCTGGAGTAGCGTTTAAGACTAACATAAGTAAATCAACAGCATATAACTTAAGAAATAATATTCTTATTAGCTTATCTGATGAATTAGGTATATTACATTAAGAACTTGAAAAAACTTGAAATTTAGAGGTGCATTACTTTGCTAACGATTGAAAGGCACGATATTAAGAAACTAGAGGACTATATAGAACGTATAGAGCAGTATCGTAAAGAAATGAAGTTTACTCGCTTCGAATTACTAAATAATACTAATGATGAAGTAACTAACATAGGTATGAAGAACAAATATAAGAGATTATGTAATATTGTTAATGGTGTAGATCAACTATTAGATGAAGCAGATAATATAACTAAAGAGATTATTCGTCTAAGATACTGGGAGTGTCCGATTGGCTGTTATGAGTGGCAAGATATAGCCGACTACTTTGGTATAAGTAAAACAAGCATGCTGCGTAAACGTGACGCTATAATCAGACGTTTAGCAACGCTTATAGGCTATGTGTAAAGTTTAATTATGATTAAGTACTAAATAAGAGTTTAATTTGTTAGTATCTAAAGTAAAGATTTGTTTTTCTGATTTTTTAAATTTAGCTTTTATTTGTTTTTAAGAACCATTAAGTAAAAATATATATGAAATTCTCTAAATGCTCTAAAAAGTACCTTAAAATTGCAAATAAGGGCATTTGAAATTTAAATTGTTCTTGTAATAAAATATTAAAAAGGAGTTTTTCTATGAATGTTGGTTTGTTTTTGATAATTGCTATTTGTTGTGGTCTGCTACCAATTATAATTTCTGTAAACGAAAAAAATAAGAAGAATAAAAAGAGATTTATACCGAGAAAATTTATTGATGTTAAGAAGAATACTTAACTAAACTTATAGTCGAATGTCGGTATAGCGTTAGCTATTAAACCGACCATTCGACAAGTTTTGGGATTGTTAAGGGTTCCGAGGCTCAACGTCAATAAAGCAATTGGAATAAAGCAATTAAGTTATTTTTCAATTCTTTGTTCGTTTTGTTTTAGGAGTTCTTCTATTTCTTGAATAAGTTTTTGTTTTTCTTCTGTGTTTGTTATCTTTTTCAATCCTTCACCTAAAAATGCTAATTGCATTACTGTTAAGAATGGAAATTTTTCTAACTTTTTTAGAGCAATATTTATTGATTTAACTCTATCTTCGATAGTTTTATATGTTTTTTTATTTATTGTTTTAGAGTTATTGGTTAATATTTCTTTGTATTTATCACTTAAATTTTTTAGTGTTTGATTTGCATTTTTGCTTAATAATATATCTGCTTTTTTTATTGTTATTCCCACGTCGTGATTTATAACGCCGTATGTACCTGCATTTATTTCTGGAAATATAGAATTGTTTAAATTTATTAAATAACTACCATTTTCATTAGTTTTCAAATTTTCATTTTCTTTGAATTCTTTTAGAATTTCTTCTATATTATTTCTTTCTTCTACCGAATTTAAATTAATTTTTCTTATTACTTCTTTACTGTTTTTACTTATCTCGATTTTGTTTTTAATTATGTATTTAAATGGATTTACTAAGATTCCTAAAAGAAATGTAAGTGAAGCACTTGCTAAAGATATTAATAATTGGTTTTCACTTATATAATTTATAATGTTTTCCATTTTTACCCCTTTTTTTATTGGTTTTAGAAACGAGTGTAAACGAGTTTCTTCTTGTCTTGATACTACATAGAAATAATACTGAAATCAAAAATAAATGTAAAATATGATGTATAAACCTTTTATAAACACAAAAGTAGATGTTTAACATTTACAATTATAGTTTTCTTAAAGATAATGAACGTATCTACTGAAATTTACTACTCAAAATCGAGTATCCTTTAAATTGACTGTATCCGTTGGGTGCAGTCTTTTTATTTATAACTTGTCAAAACCTAACATTTCATAAACTTACAAACAGACTTAAAAGTACGCTTGTAACCAGTACCTTAAAATGGGTAAGTGGTTTGATATTACAATAAAGGGTGCCCCAAATTAGGGGTACCTTTTATGTATAACCGATCCAAATGTGGGTTCGTTAAATGTGTCCATAAGTGGACGTATTAGCCACTTAGCTTAATATCCTCAAATTTGTGGATATTGGTTTATACACAGCCCAAATGTGGGTTCAGTAATAGAACTGAATAGCTATACACATTCAATATGCTCAAATGTGAGCTTATTAATTAATACAAAGGCTGACGCACTAAGTTAGTGCATTAGAAAACGAAAATATTCGTTCTCTAAATTAAGACGAATACAGCCGAAATGTCGGCACTAGTAGATATATCAAAACGGTTATTCAGAAAACGACTATATCCGTTCTATGAGTTCTGAAAAGCTGAATGTGGCTTGTCTAACTTATATATTTGCGTAGTGAGAAATACAATTTTGAAGTATTTTAGTGCATGAGCTGATGTAACAATTTGTGACGGTAGATGACTGAACGAAACGTTAGTCCCTTTACTTGTTCAGTCGTTAAATGCGATCTCATACATGCAGTAACGAAATATTCCCTCACATATACCGTCGCAAGTTACGACGTTAGGGAAGCGGAATACAGCAACCGCTTCGAAATGTAGGAATATTACTAATTAAGGTAAGTATTAGTATCAAGGTGTAGTCCTGATATGGGATTACAACTTACTTATTATCCTTTAGAAATGATTGTTGTATTATAATAAATAAGTACATTTTTAATTTGTAGAAATTAGTTTCATATGGAGGAGAAAATGAACAGGAAAAAATTAAAAATATTGATAATATTATTGGTTTTAGTGTTAGTAATTTATTTGATGAGTGGAAGTATAGTAAAATTTATTACTTATTTAAAAGATGAGCAAATGATAAATAGTGTGATAACGGGATTTTGTACAATAATTTCAGCTGTAATAGCCATAATTGGTGTGCACTTTACTATAAATAATAATCAGAAATTAAAAAACAAAGAATTATTAAATAGTTTAGATCAAAAATCAGAATGGCGTAAAGAATTAATGAATATAGCTTCTCAAACTTTTATGACGACAGATGATTTATATAGAGTTTTGGCTTCTTTAAGATTCCAACCTCACAAAGATACTGAAAGTAAAGAAGATTTTAAATTTATGACTAAAAAGATTTACGGTGATTTAAATGATATGTTAAACGAAAAATATAACTCAAAAATAAAACAAAAACTTTCTGAAAAATCTTGTTTCAAAAATAAAGATTACACTATATATTTAGAATATAAAGATACTGAAATAATTAGATTATATACTAAATACTTACTTAAACATCATTGGGAAACCAATATTGATGAAGCTAAATGGTTAAAAGACCAAGAAGAAGTGATAAAAGAGGTTAAAAAATTAAGGGAAGAAATATTTTAACCAACTTATAAATTTATCAATATGGTTTAAAGGGTAAGGATTTTACCGATACCTTAAATAAATAGACAAATTACCATATTGGGAATGTGTTTAAATGAGCTTTTTTAATGTTTAAAAAATGGCATTAAGTGGTATAAATTATTACAGGTTAACCTTATATATTTAGCCAATGGCACTGGCTCAAGGTAGTTGCTGGCACTCATTCTGATATTTTAGCCTCTATAATTTTAATTGTTTTATTGTTAGGAGTGATAAAGATGAGTGGTAGTAAAACTTTCAGAAAAATATGTACGCCAATTTTACAAAACAGTATTAGTGATTGTTTTGAGTGCATAGCCTCTGCCTTTAGCTAAGTATATAAGGTATTACAAACGCATGTGGATAATTTAAAAGCGTCAGTTACAAAATTAATTTAATAGGCTATTATTGGTAGTAAAGAATAATAAAAATTTAAAGGAGTATATCATGTCTAAACAATTTAAAATATCATTAGCTATTTTTGTTACATTTTTTACCATTTTTCTTATAACTACTTTAATAACAAATAACCCTTTATTCATTGGTATAGCTTCATTTATTTTGCTTATGCAATTAGTTATTTCGTATAATCGATTTGAAAAAGCAAAACACTCGTAATTTAACACGTGAACAAAAATGATCAACATTAGTTGGTTTTTTATTTGAAAGAGTTATATACAAATGTTTATTTTGGAATAAGCGACTATTTATTAAAAAAGATAAAAAGCTTACTTTTCGTTTACATTAAAAGAATAGTCAGTTTATCGTTTTGGAAAAGTGTTATTTAAACAACACTTTGTGTCGATAATTTCTATATAGACTTAACAAATTTGTATAAATGCATAGTAAAAAGTACAAAAATGTTTTATATTATATATAAGCGTTGCATATACGCAACATATCTTGGCGAATACACAGAAAGTTATATGCTGTTTTTGTGTATGATATACAGTAAACATATACACAGTAACAGCGTTTAGTCGCTGTTATTTTTGTGTATAAACGAATTGAGGCGGATATTATGTGGAATTTAGTTAATCATATATTAGCGGTAGCAGATAATAAAAGTATGAATATTACTAATTTACAGTTACAAAAAATATTATATTTCTCATTTGAAAAATTAGTAAGAGATAATGTAATGCAACAAAATGAATTAAAAGAAATGTATGAAGAAGCGGGACCATTTTTAGTATGGAGATATGGACCTGTAAATGAAGAGATATATAATAAATTCTGTAAATATGGAAGCACGCCTATTCTAGAAAGAGGCGAAATGAATACACAATTTAATAATCTTGATGAAAATATCGTTAAGATGTTAAAACAAAATCCATTTGATTTAGTGGAACAGAGTCATCAATCTCCAATATGGAGAGCTAATGAAGATAATATTAAATATGGGAGAAGTAATATAAGTTATCAATTTGAAGAAATAATTAATGAGGCAGTACAGTGAAGAAAGAGGAATTCAAAAGTCATTATTTAGATCCGCATAGTCAAGAATTTAATAAAGAATTAAATGAAATAATTCAAATCTTTTGTAATACTGATATAGATGAACTCAATCAAAATAGGCTTAAATATATAGATAGATTAATTGAAAAAAGCAACGGACTAGAGCCTTCAATGTTAAATTATTCCTCTATCACAGCGATGACTTATAATTTTGATGATGAAAATGATCAATTAAATGAAATAGGTCAATTTTTGAGAATAGCTTTAAATGAGCATTTCGAAGTTAAATTTAAAAATAAAGATATCAATGAAGATGGATGTTTGGCAAATCAGTATAAAGTAATAAAAAAGTCTATAGAACACTTAGATTTAGCTATAAATCAAAAACAATCTCTATACAATGAGCAAGATGAAGAGTTAAGCAAAGTAAAAAGAACAATTGTTGACATTAATAAGGACATAAAAGGGTCTCGAGATAGGCTTGAAGAGATTAATAAAAGTAAAAATCAAATTTATACAGAATTCGTAGCAATATTAGGGATATTTGCTTCTATTATTTTTGGTGTGTTTGGTGGTTTTCAAGAAATACAATTGATTGGAAAAAATTTAAACACCACACCAATACCTAAATTACTTATTTTTTCATCTTTAGTTATGTTGGGAATAACCTTAATTATTTTCTTATGCTTCAATGCTATTAGTAAGCTTACTAAATTGCCTATGAGAAATTGTAATTGTGAAGTAGGTAAATGTAATTGTAGTTTTAAAGAAAAGCATCCCACAATTTTTTATTCATCTAGCCTATTTATTTATATTTTATTTGTTGGTTTTGCATTAAGACTTTATAAATATCATGATTTTACTATTCAAAAAATGTTTGAAGGTTGGAATGGAAAAAATTCACTACCATTATTACTTCTTATAATACCTTTAGTTTTATGGGCAATATGGGTGTTTTGTTTTGAAAAAGGTAAAACTGAGAAAAAAGAAAATAAATAATTAATACTTAGCATACGGACAAGTTAAATATATTGGTTAAACGTCACTTTCGAGTGGCGTTTTTTATTTGAATACGTTTTGAATACGTTATTTAAAAATTAATAGCAATCTATAAAAAAGAAGTACTTATAAAACTCTAATATAACAACGTATATAAATAGTAGAAAACAAATGTAAAAAATACATATCATCGAGTGGGAATAATAGCATAGAATAATGAAACCCCTTAGGCATAGGCTTAAGGGGTTGTTTTGTACTTCTGAAGTTGGAAAAAGGAGGTGGATGAAAGTTTATTAGGTATTAATGAATAACTATATTTATTAACCAATTCAGCTAATGGTGACGGAAACTAAGGAAATTGTTATAAAATGTGGTGAATATAAGGAAAATCTATAAAACGGTAAATTGCAACTTGTTTATAATGAATATGTATAGCTAGTAGAAGGCCATACTAAGCCAAGTGATTGTTTGAAAGTTCGTGATGATATGCTTGGGAAATACCATAAACTATTTACTGAGAGAAAAGAGTTTATAGGTGATACGCCAGTAATTGTTAATATTGGTGAATGGGGTGAAGGCGATGAAGAAGATACACAGACAGCTAGATAAAATAAAAGAAAACTATCCTAATAGAACTATGATTGTTGATGATATACCGTTAGAGGATTAAATAGAGCCTATCTGAAAATATTCAGATGGGCATTTTTTGGTTTTTAATTGCGGGGTTATTTTGTTATTATTTAAATTAATTGATAAATTATAATTTAAAAGGAGTGATAATATGTTGAAAAATGTTAAATATCCTCATGCTAAGATATTATTTGATATTGTAGGCATTATTTCAAGTATTAGTATTTTATTATTAATAACTTTTAATTTATATTTAAAATTCGAAAGTAATGGAAATGTAGAGATAGGAGTTAAGTGGAACGAGAGTAGTTTATATATAGGACTTACTTTGTTAGTTTTTATCATTTTTTGCGCTATTATCTCTTATGTTCTTAAGTTTATTAAAAGGAATTAAATTAAAAATAAAAGGAGAACGGTAATTGGATAAAGTTAATTACTTTTTAAAAGCATTGGTATTAGCATTTATGATTCGTTGTACAATGAACTATTTACTTCCGTCACCTGAAAAATTGTTGTTTAGATTTTTAGATGGACTTACTTTTGGTGTTTTATTATGGTTTTTAATATTTTGGTTTATTGGATTTTTTAAAAAGTATTCAAAAAAATAAATTGCTCAATTATGTCTATTTTAAAATAGTTAAGGGTTCAGAGACTCGTTGTCAATAAAGCAATTGGAATAAATAAATCTTATATATATTAATTTAATTCCAATTATAAATAAATATAAAAGGTCGATTTTATCGGTTTATAATGTTATTTTAATTCATATACATAATATATACATATAAGGAGATGTTGAATTTGAAAAAATTATTAACTTCGACAGTGGCAATTTCAGTTTTGCTGAGTACCTTTAACCAGTCTTTTGTATCAGCAGATGAAACAAATCCGAAAAATAACGAGCAGCAGCAATTATCAGATGTAACGAAAGGAGAAAGATTAAGTGCTTCTCAACAAAAAGAAATTGATAAAGATTTTGTAGAGAGTGGTTGGCAAAAGAAAAAAACAGTTGATGGTTCAACTATTTATACTATGGATGATGCAACGATGATTGCAAAAATGAAAGAAAATGCAACGGTTGAACAAAGAAAGCAAATTGAAAAAATAGAAAAAGAACAGCCATCAGAATCATTTAGGGCTAAGAAAGGTGTAAATTCATTTAAAATTTCAAAAAATGGTAATTTCACGTTAAAAATGAATAAAACAGTAACATTAATGGTCGCTGGCGGTGGAGGATCTGTTGCTGGTTCGTTAGTTGCTTTGATTCCAGGCGTAGGTTGGAGTATTGCTGGTGCGTTAGCTTCAACTTTAGTAGGGATATTTGCAGGAGAGACTATTAAAGGAGGAGTAGAAGTTAAAGGTTTAATTCGTAATACTCAACCTAAAGTTCTTGTATATAGTTGGAAGTATCAATAAAAAGAGAGGTCTTATTATGTTGATATACTTAAAAAGCACATTTCTTAATTTGGATAGTGTTCTTCTTGGAGTAAGTATTTTTATCTCAGTTTTTTTAAGTTCTCTTATTATAAAAAACTCGAATGCTAATACTTCATTAAAGGTAATACTTGTTTCAGTGTTTTCCTTAATTTTATTTATAATAATATATGGAGTATTAAAATTGTTGTTTTCTAATTAGTTTATATATAGATGTTACTATTTTGAAACGAGTGAAAACGAGTTTCTTCTAGTCTTGATACTATATAGAAATCATACAGAGATGAAAAAGAAATGTAAATATAACGTATAAACTTTTTACAAACACAGAAGTAAGCGTTTTCTATTTACATTTAGAGCCATTTATAAGATAATAAACGCAGCTACTGAAATTTACTACTCAAAATCGAGGATTCTTTAAATTGACTGTATCCGTTGGGAGGCAGTCTTTTTATTTATAACTTGTCAAAACTTTACATTTCATAAACTTACAAACAGACTTAAAAGTACGCTTGTAACCAGTACCTTAAAATAGATAAGTGGTTTGATAAAAGAATAAAGGGTGCCTCAAATTAAGGCTACCTTTTTGTGTATAACCGAGCCCAATGTGGCTTCGTAAAATGTGTCCATAAGTGGACGTATTAACTACTTAGATTAATACTCTCAATTAGTTTATACACAGCCCAAATGTGGGTTCAGTAATAGAACTGAATAGCTATACACATTCAATATGCTCAAATATGAGCGTATTAATTAATACAAAGGCTGACGCACTAAGTCAGTGCATTAGAAAACGAAAATATTCGTCCTCTAAAATTAAGCTGAATACAGCCGAAATGTCGGCACTAGTAGATATATCAGAACGGTTATTCAGAAAACGACAATATCCGTTTTCTAAATTCTGAAAAGCTGAATGTGGCTTGTCTAACTTATATATTTATGTAGTGAGAAATAAAATTTTGAAGTATTTTAGTTCATGAGCTGATGTAACAATTTGTGACGGTAGCTACATGAGTAATTTGATAAAGAGTGTAGGGAAACACGACGCCCTTTGTTAGTTGATCTAAGTGGGGAATAAACGAAACGCTTCCTTATTCATGAGGTCGTGAAAAGTTACTCCATAGATGAATTATAACCTAGCAACCGCTTCGATACATAAGCACATTCACGATTTAAGCATATGTTAATACACGAGTGCAGTCCTAAATTAGGATTGCAGCATTTATCAGCTTGTTTATTTGAGGGCGATGAAGAAGATACACAGAGAGCACTAGATAAAATAAATGAAAACTATCCTAATAGAACTATGATTGTTGATGATATACCGTTAGAGGATTAAATAGAGCCTATCTGAAAATATTCAGATGGGCATTTTTGATTTTAATTGTGATATTATTTTATTAGTATTTAAATTGATTAATAAATGATAATCTAAAAGGGATAAGATTAAAAAATAATAGGAGAATGGTAATTGGACAAAGTTAATTACTTTTTAAAAGCTTTAGTATTGGTAATTATGGTTCGTTGTACCATGAATTATTTACTTCCGTCACCTGATACAATAACTTTTAAAATTTTAGATGGGCTTGCTTTTGGTGTTTTAACTGTATTTTTAATTAATTGGATTATTGGAATTTTTAAGAAGTATTCACAAAAATAAATCGTTCATTTATGTTGATTTTGAAATTGTTAAGAATTCTAAATATCGATATCAATAAAGCATCTATGATTATTTGAAAACATAAGTTACAATATATTCAAAAATATTTTTGAATGAGGTGTAATTATGATTCAGACTATTGTAACTGCTGCTATTCTGTATATTGCGACAGCAGTAGATTTATTAGTGATTTTGTTAATATTTTTTGCTAAAGCAAAGACTAAAAAGGAATATCGAGATATTTATATTGGTCAATATGTAGGATCTGTGACATTGATTGTCGTAAGTTTATTCTTTGCCTTTGTCTTAAATTATGTTCCTGAAAAATGGATATTAGGATTATTAGGGTTAATACCGATTTATTTAGGAATTAAAGTGGCTATTTATGATGATTGTGAAGGAGAAAAGAGAGCTAAAAAAGAATTGAATGAAAAAGGATTGTCTAAATTAGTTGGTACGGTTGCAATTGTTACGATAGCAAGTTGTGGTGCTGATAATATTGGTTTATTTGTTCCGTATTTTGTGACATTAAGTGTTACTAATTTATTAATTACTTTGTTTGTCTTTTTAATTTTAATTTTCTTCTTGGTATTTACTGCACAAAAATTAGCTAATATTCCAGGAGTTGGAGAAATTGTTGAGAAATTTAGCCGTTGGATTATGGCTGTTATTTATATAGCTTTAGGTTTATTTATTATTATAGAAAATGACACTATTCAAACAATTTTAGGATTTATATTTTAATTTAGGGTGTGATTTCATATGAGTTATGAAAATGCTTGTGATGTGATCTGTGTACATGAGGATAAAGTTAACAATGCTTTAAGTTTTTTAGAAGATGATAAATCTAAGAAATTACTTAACATTTTAGAAAAAATTTGTGATGAGAAGAAATTGAAAATTATATTATCTTTGATTAAAGAAGATGAGTTGTGTGTTTGTGATATTTCTTTGATATTGAAAATGAGTGTTGCTTCAACTTCACATCATTTAAGACTTTTATATAAAAATGAGGTGCTTGATTTTTATAAAGAGGGAAAGATGGCATATTATTTTATTAAAGACGATGAAATAAGAGAATTTTTCTCTAAAAATCAGGAGGGTTTTTGAAGCGAGTTGAAAACGAGTTTCCTCTTGCTTTGATATTATACAGAAATAATACTAAAATAAAAAAATAAATGTAAGTGTGATTTATAAACACAAAAGTAGATGTTTAACATTTACAATTATAGTTTTCTTAAAGATAATGAACGTATCTACTGAAATGTACTACTCAAAATTGAGTATCCTTTAAATGACTGTATCCGTTAGATGTAGTCTTTTTAACTTGTCAAAACTTGACATTTCATAAAGTTACAAACAGACTTAAAAGTACGCTTGTAACCAGTACCTTAAAATAGGGAAGTGGTTTGATAAAAGAATAAAGGGTGCCCCAAATTAGGGGTGCCTTTTAATATCCTCAAATTTGGGTATATTGGTTTATACTCAGCTCAAAATTGAGCTCAGTAATAGAACTGATTAGCTATATATATATATTTAACTGGCTCAAATGTGAGCTCGTTAATTAATAATACAAATGCTGACGCACTAAGTCAGTGCATTAGAAAACGACTATATCCGTTCTCTAAATTCTGAAAAGCTGAATGTGGCTTGTCTAACTTATATATTTACGTTGTGAGAAATACAATTTTGAAGTATTTTAGTGCATGAGCTGACGTAACAATTTGTGACGTTAGCTACATAAGTATTCGATAAAGAGAGTAGGGAAACACGACGCCCTTTGTAATGTGGTCTAAGTGGGAAATAAACGAAATGCTTCCTTATTCATGGTGTCGTGAAACGCTACCCCATGTGTAGCAGCTTGCGACGTTAGTAAGTGAATACAGCAAACCGCTTCGATACATAGATACATTACCAATTTAGATATGTGTTATTACACGGGTGTAGTCCTAATTTAGGATTGCAGCATTTATCAGCTTGTTGATTTAGCGATATGGTTAAAGGTTTTGTGTTTTGTTGATCCCTTAAATAAATAGACAGATTACTAAATTGGAGTTTTTTAAATGAGCTCTTTAATGTTTAAAAAAAGAATTAAGTGGTATAGTTAACTAGTAATAACCTTTATATATTTAGCCAATGGCATTGGCTCGAGGTAGTTGCTAGTACTCATTCTGACCTTTTAGCATCTATAATTTTAATTATATTCTTGTTAGGAGTGGTAAAGATGAGCGATAGTGAAACTTTCAGACAAATATGCACGCCAATTTTACAAAACAGTATTAGTGATTGTTTTGAGTGCATAGCCTCTGCCTTTAGCTAAGTATATAAGGGATTAAAAATTCACACACTGCCAAGTTAAATATATCTTTTCAAACGTCACTTACGAGTGGCGTTTTTATTTTAAATAAGTGCTATGTGGCATCGGGAATAAGAAAATGAATATAAATTCGATTGTTAAAATCAATAAAATGCTTATTTAATTTATAGCAACATTATGATATATGTAAGAGTGAACAGAATTTTATTACATATTAAAAAGGTGGTTTTCGTGTGAGCATTAAAGAAATATGGAGATATTTAGTAAACAAGAAATGGAAAGCTGACGATGTATGTTATTTAGTATTTTACATATTCTTAGCAAGCATATTTACAACTCCTTTATTAGGTGTTCCTATAGGCGTATTAGTTTATTTGTACTTTAATGAAGAGCTGTTTAAGTAGTGTTCTTATTAAATAAATAACTTCTATATTAAATTCTACACCACTATAAGTGGCATTTTTGTAATTTAAGACGCTGAGAGACGCATTCTAAAGCATTGAGAGAATCGACTAACAATTTTACAGTTGAGATAGTTTATTAAACAAAAGAGGTAAACTATATTGAATATATACGATGCTATTCTATTAGGTATATTGTTTATAATCATATATTCTGTTATTAATACACTTTTATACAATATGAATTATAGAAGAATGAACCGTAATAAAAACTTGAATAGAAAAATGATAATGATTAATTTAATATTACATGGAGTAATTGCATTGTTCATGGTTAGTGTAGCTATATATTTATCTTACTTTAAATAAGGATAAAAAATAGTATATGTATGAAACATAGGCAAAAGCATTAAATAGTTAGCATACGGGCAAGTTAAATAAATCGTTTTTGTTTTGAATACGTTATTTAAAAATTAATAGCAATCTATAAAAAAGAAGTATCTATAAAACTCTAATATGACAACGTATATAAATAGTAGAAAATACATGTAAAAATTACATATCATCGAGTGGGAATAATAGCATAGAATAATGAAACCCCTTAGGCATAGGCTTAAGGGGTTGTTTTTGTACTTCTGAAGTTGGAAAAGACGGTGTGTGAAGTTTGTTTTTATTTGAACGCAAAAAATAGAGATAACCATATAGATTATCTCGCTACCAGGATATATCATTTAAATAATAAAACATAGATAATCCCCATAACTACACTGAATATAAACATCATCCAAATTAAATGTGGATTAAATCTCCAATCTTTTGAATGAGTTTTAGTTATTTTCTTTGCATACCATAAATCGATTACTTCTAGTAAAGCACAAAATAAACCACATAATAAAGGATATATAACAAAATTTATTTAAAAATCCTATCTTTATTAATAAGTTATTATGTATCTTTTCTAATTTATTCAGTAACATGCCTATATATTTGTAGGATAGTTTTATGGTCTGTATGACCTACACGATTCATAATTGTACTTAGTAATGTGTCTAACTGAATGATATGTGACTATGACACATTAGTATGGCTCGTTATATGCTTTTCAATACCTACATTCTTTGCACCAATTTGTATATTTCTATTGATTGATGTAAGTGATAGAGGGTTTCATCTATGGTAAGTGAATATAAAATCTCTATGTAACAGTAGATTGTTTAGATCAGGATGTTAATTTGTATCTTTCAAACCACTGATCAAATATCGCATGAAATGTTAGTGACTTAATTTGTTAGGTATCTTATCGTTTAACTTTGCTTTCTATACGCTCATCTCATTTAAGCGCTTCTGAGCCTCTTTTTGTGACTGTTTACCAATCTTATTAAGTACCACGCTGACACGTCGCTATTTGTTTGTGAGTGAATCTTTATACTTCTCATAATAGCGATATTTAGTTTCACCATGTTTATTTGGTGAATTTCTCATGCCACGTGTTTACCATCCCTAAATAAAAAGGGTAGACGTGCTACCCTATATTTCAATTATGACTGTTGATTATCTATTTCATTATTCATCACATCAGATACGCGATCATTAAATTCGTATTGTGAAATTTGACCGCTATCTTTTTGGTTTGCTAAATCATTCACTTGTTTTTGACCAGATTCAGACATCCAATCTGTTCGAAAATCTGTACCAGGTAATGAATTTAAGTCAACATGATTATTCTGTTTGTTTTCGTTAGTATTTTCATTGTATTTCTGCTGTTCTTCAGATGATAATTGATCATCATTAGAAACGGAATTGTTTACTAAATATTCATCACTATATTGTTGCTGATTGTTATTAGTTTGTTGTTGAGATTGAACCTGTTCATTTGTAGCAGATTCTTGCATTGACTTGTTATTCTTTTTTTCTTGAGATTTCTTTTGTTCTCCAGACTTTTTATCCTCATTAGTTTTTTTGTCTTTTTTATCGTCAGATTTCTTTTCAGTAGTATTTTCTGACTTTTTATTTTCATCCTCTTTAGTGTCGTCTTGGCCACAAGCACTTAACACTAGTGTAGCAGCAATTAATGTACCTAATAATCTTTTCATATATATTCTCCTCATAAAAGATCGTATAACTAATAAATTATTTCATATTTCAAACTTTTTAATTTCTCAACCTAGAGAAAGGAAAAAATAGGGCAGGTGAATACCTATATTATTCTGGTTTAATATTATAAATATAACGTTTGTTAGAGAATGATGTTAAAGGTTGAAATTCTAATTCGATTTTTTTTGGATTACCATTGATTGCAAAACCTTCAGATCCACTAATTTCTCTGTTTGGTGATAATGAATCTATTAATTGATTATCAATAAGATAAGATTTAGCTTGTTTTCCATCTACGTATACTTTTATATCTCCACCTACTGGAATTTCTTCTTTAGAATTGTTTTTAACAGTCATATCTACCTTTATGACTTTATCGGCTTGAACATCTGCAAATTCGTTTCTTTCTTCAGTATAAGAAGCATTATCTAATGTGAATGACACTCCATCTATTTCAGTAGTCTCACCTATAGATTTGATTTTTGTATCTTTGTCTTTGTCAAGTTTACCTTCTTCATTTATTTCTTTATCAACTTCATTCACAAAAGTTCCAGTACACGCAGTTACACCAACAATAATTAATATTAATAAAACTAAACAACCACCACAACCGAAAAGCCAACCCTTTTTGCGTTTTTTCTTTTTCTCTTCTTCTTGACGTTTTTGGTATTCTTGAAATTGTTGAAACTGTCTTTCTTCTTGGCTATTATTAAATTTTTCTTCCATTAGCTTTCTCCTTAATATATATTACCTTTTATATTCATTTTTCTATGGTGTGTTAGATATTTTTCGATAGGACCACCACCTTAATTGATGAATTAACTTTCATTAATGAATAGTTATCATGTGTAAATCTCTTTTATTTATCTTATATCTTTATGAGATTGGATACTGTTATGATTGGCAAATAATTTTAATTGGTTTTCATTTTAGGATAATGTCTTTTCTGAACTCACTTAATTGTTCAATATTATTATTTAAATAAATTTCTTCTTGCTTTAATATACTATTTAAAATTGAAGTGATAATTTCTTTTATCATAATTTTAACTCACCCTTATAATAATACACCATTTAAAATTTTTTTGTTTAAATAGCCATAACTAGTATTGAATAATTATATATTTTTTAATTCTTTAATATAGATTTTACTATCTTCAACAGATATAAACTCACTTATCATGATCTTGATTTTTTATTTATGTCTTTTTTAGGTCTAGTTCAACTACTTAATTTTGGATTTTTAAAACCTATTAATAATAATAAATTGTTCTAATTGATGGAAAGTCTATAATTTCCATTTAAGTTTTACTAATATATCCAATAAATACATTTGAAAGTAATAAAAAAGTGGAGGTATAAGGTGGTTATCAAACGAAGCTAAACAAACTATTAATGTATATATTCATTTTTTTACAAAGGGAATTACGTTGAAATAACTGATTTTGCATAAAAAACAATCAACTATCTCATTGAATGATTATATGACTATATATACAGTTCAAGTAATAAACTAGACATTTTTATGATGGTTTTTATAATAGTTTCGCGAGTGCAACAATAACAAATTTTAATATTAAATGCATTAAAATTTATTTAACACTCTCCGTTTAAGATTACTGCAATATATCTAAAAGCAAACGGCGTTTTTACCATAAAAAGCAGATATTGAAACACATCGATAGAGTCAACAATAACAATTATAGCTATCAATAATTATAAAAAGATATCTTTTACAAACAACTCAAGTACTTGTTTATTGGATTCAGGGTTAATTATTAAAGTTGTTTTTAATTTTGGAATATCTACATCTATATCTATTTGATATAAACTATTATTTTGCAATTCATCTGCAATGATAAACTCTGGCAAAAGTGCAATACCACCTGAATTTTTTAAATACTTCTTTAATGACTCAATACCTAGAAATTCAATTATTTGTTTTGTTGAAAAACTATATTTGTAGAGAATCATTTCTAACTGCTCTCTATAACTACACCCTTTCTCAGTAACCAGTAATGTATGGTTTGGAATATCACTTAACTTGAAATTGTGAATTTCTTTGTTAGAAACAAATACTAGACGTTCTTCAGTTATAGGAATAGCGGTTAGGTTACTATTAATAACCTTTTCATCTGTGATGAGGCTAATATCTGATTTGAAATTGGCGATTTCCTCTTTGATATAGAAGTTTGAATGTGCAGATTTAAATTTCAAATTTACATATGGGTGTTTAGTTAACCAATCATTAATATTTTTATAGTAACGATATAGATACTGACTTTCTTGCATGTTAATACTTATATTTACTTTCTTATTGTTAAGCCCTCTTATTTCTCTCTCATATTCGCTATTACTATCTAATATCGTTTTAGCGTACTTAACGTATGCTAAGCCTTCTTTCGTCAATTCCATTCCATATTTTTTTCTATGAAATAATTTAACACCTAATTGTTTTTCTAATTTTTCAATATGTGTAGATACAGTTGACTGTGAATAGTTAAGTAATTCTGATGCTTTAGTAAGATTCTTAGTTTCGCTAGTTAATAAAAATGATTTTAAAATATTTAAGTTCAAGATAATACCTCCCTTTAGGGTTCGTGTATACAGAACTCTGAGTTCTAAGAATTCCGATTTAATAATAATACATTAAATATTATCATAAAGGTAAATGGAAATGGGAAGGATCTATGACTATGATAACTTGTTTATTTGGAAGTAGTAGAAAAGATGGTAATTCAAATATCGCATTGGAAAATATGGTAAAGGATTTAAATGTAAAGTTTATAAATTTATACCAAAGTAACATTGAAAAGGTTAATGATAATCGTCATAGCAATGAAACTAGCATTCATAATGATGATTATAAAAAAATTTTAAATAAAGTTTTAAAATCAGATATTATAATTTTCTCAACGCCTCTCTATTGGTATTCCATGAGTGCGTCTTTAAAACTCTTTATTGATAGATGGACTGAATCATTGCGAGATACGCAAATAGATAACTTCAAAGAAATTATGTCACAAAAAAAGTACTTAATTTTAATCATAGGCGGTGACAGTCCACGTATTAAAGCACAACCTTTAGTCCACCAATTTAAATTAATATTTGAATTTATGAATATTACTCATTTTAGATTTTTAATAGGCGAAGGTAATAAACCATTCGATGTTTTAAATGACTCACAATTTATGGAAGAACTCGCAAATACAAATCTTGCTTTGAAAAAAGGTGATATTTATGATTGATTTATTAAAAATTTAAATTGTTCTTTTTAGAGAACTGAATTCATCAAAATCACGATTGTGTATCGTTTCAATCATTTCATTAATATGTCGTGGAGGATTAATTTGAGGAATTCTAATAAAAGTCTCCATTGGTAGAGTAAGTTGAAGCTTGTTACAATGTTTTACTATTTAACTTTATTTAATTTAATAAATATTTTCTATTTTTTAAAAAATTCTCCTCAAAGGTATATTTTTTGGTACTATGTATTTTATAGTTGTTTTCTAAAAAATCAGAAAATTATAAGTGTTATGGGGAGTGTTTGATATGGATTTGCTTATAGGTACATTATTTTTAATTTTAGTTTTAGTTGTTTTTACTCTATTTACATATAAGGCACCTAGTGGGATGAAAGCGATGGGTGCTTTAGCGAATGCGGCAATTGCTTCGTTTTTAGTTGAAGCTTTCAATAAATATGTGGGTGGACAAGTATTTGGTATTAAATTCTTAGAAGAATTAGGAGATGCTGCTGGAGGTTTAGGTGGTGTGGCTGCGGCTGGATTAACTGCATTAGCGATTGGAGTATCTCCAGTTTATGCACTAGTTATTGGTGCAGCTTGTGGAGGTATGGACTTGTTGCCAGGATTTTTCGCTGGGTATATTGTAGGCTACATGATGAAGTATACCGAGAAATATGTGCCAGATGGTATTGATTTAATTGGTTCAATCATTCTTCTCGCACCTATAGCTAGGTTAATTGCTACTGGATTGACGCCAGTGGTTAATAACACGTTAATTAAAATTGGGGATATTATACAAAGTAGTACTGACACTAATCCGTTGATTATGGGAATTGTATTGGGAGGTATTATTACAGTAGTAGGTACTGCTCCATTAAGTTCAATGGCTCTCACTGCATTGCTTGGTTTAACGGGTGCGCCTATGGCCATAGGTGCCATGGCCGCATTTAGTTCCGCGTTTATGAATAGTGCATTGTTCCATCGTTTGAAATTGGGAGACCGTAAATCAACCATTTCAGTCGGAATCGAACCGCTTTCTCAAGCTGATATTGTTTCCGCTAATCCTATTCCTATTTATGTCACTAATTTCTTTGGTGGGGCAATTGCCGGTATTATAATTGCTTGGTCAGGTATGATTAATAATGCAACTGGCACTGCTACACCTATTGCAGGTTTTTTAGTGATGTTTGGTTTTAATAGTTTAACGAAAGTGATTATCTATGGTGTGGTTATGGCGATTATAGGAACTATTGCTGGTATTGTAGGGTCTATTGTTTTCAAAAAGTACCCCATTATTACTAAAAAGCAAATGTTAGAACGGGACACAACGACATAACTGAGTATACAATGATGAGCGCTAGGACTAGGCGATTTGAAAATTGATCAAAGTCATAAATGATTTCACGATTATGTGAATACATAAAATGAACAGAATATTTTCTATTCAAAGTTGGAGAAAATATTTTTGTTAATATGTATGCGTGCAACTCTTAAATATTAGGAGAAATGTGGTTGAACAAAATAATATCACACCATTTATTTGACACTTGAGTATGAAAAATATACAGTTAGGCAAATTTAGTATGTTGAAGCATAAACGTTTTATAATAAAAGTGTTAAAAAAGTATTGAGAGGATATGTAGATTATGAACGATTCAATTCAATTCGTAATACAATTTCTCAACTTTTTAAATAGTGTGCTAGTCAACGGTGAACCTAAAATATAGAAAAGTAGCCACTCCATTGAGGAGTGGTTTTATTGTATTAATTTGCAATAATACCGAAAATGATTAGTTTAAATTGATGAAAGTGTGTCTAAATGTGTTAATAAATAAAAAAAGGAGGAAATTATGAAAAATGTAAGCCCATTTATTTACGTTAAGGACGTAGATAAATCTTTATGTTATTACAAAGATGTATTTAATGCTCAAACAGAAATACTTATGGGTAAAGATGGTCGAACTTATCATGCCCAACTTATTATTGGTGATGAAACGTTCGTACATTTCTCCGATACGTTTCATAAGCATCCCGTTTCTAAAAATCCTCATCTTATTATTGAATGTGATTCATTAGAAGAGTTGGAGCGTGTCTATAAAAGGTTAATTGATGATGGTGGTCATGCTAAAGTGAAACTCAATAAAACTTTTTTTAATGCCTATCATGCAGAGGTAAAAGACCGTCTCAATGGTATCATTTGGGTATTTAATTACTTTTTAGATGAACATATATAATTGTAATAGTTTAATCTTAGTTAGTTGGAAATTTATAATGATTCCAACTAGCTTTTTTTATTTAATCACGTTTATTCAATTTTTAAAAAATTGAGTATTGATAAAAGAAGGAACTTTCTATAGAATGTAAAACGTAATAATTACTATTTACAAAAGAGAGGGTTCTTGAAATGGCGAAAATACCTGTAACTGTATTAAGTGGATATTTAGGGTCGGGCAAAACGACATTGCTTAATCATATATTAAAAAATAGAGAAGGGCGACGCATTGCTGTCATAGTCAATGATATGAGTGAAGTTAATATTGATAAGGATTTAGTAGCACAAGGTGGCGGCTTATCTAGAACAGATGAGAAATTAGTAGAACTTTCTAATGGATGCATATGTTGTACTTTAAGAGACGATTTGTTACGAGAAGTCGAGCGCTTAGTTCACATAGGAGGAATCGATCAAATTGTAATTGAATCAACTGGGATATCTGAGCCTGTGCCGGTAGCTCAAACGTTCTCATATATAGATGAAGAATTAGGTATTGATTTAACCTCTATATGTCGATTAGATACAATGGTGACGGTTGTAGATGCGAATCGCTTTGTTAATGATATACGTAGTGAAGATTTATTGGCAGACCGTGATGAAAGTGTTGATGATGAAGATGAGCGTACTATTGCTGACTTACTCATTGATCAAGTAGAATTTTGTGATGTGATGATTATAAATAAAATCGATTTGATTAGCGACGAAGCTCTAGAAAAATTAGAAAATGTATTACGTGCATTGCAACCCGAAGCTAAAATTATTAAAACAGTAAATGCTAAAGTGGAATTATCAGATGTACTTAATACGCAATTATTTGATTTTGAGAAGGCAAGTGAATCAGCTGGATGGATCAAAGAATTAACAGCTGGAGGACATGCGACACATACGCCGGAAACAGAAGAGTATGGGATTACATCATTTGCTTATACTAGACGATTACCATTTCATGCAAAAAGATTTCATCAATGGCTAGAACAAATGCCAGAAAATATTGTAAGAACAAAAGGGATTGTATGGTTAGCGCAGTATAATGATGTAGCGTGTTTGTTATCACAGGCTGGTTCATCTTGTAATATTCACCCCGTTACATACTGGGTTGCAACAATGAGTGAAAGTCAACAGCAAGCTATTTTGGAGGCACGTCAAGATGTAGTAGAAGATTGGGATATCGAATATGGAGATCGTCAAACGCAATTTGTAATTATTGGTACGGATTTAGATCAAGAAAAAATTTCCCGGGAATTAGATGCATGCTTAATTCATAGTAGTGAGATTGATGAAGATTGGCGATTACTAGATAGTCCGTATCAATGGACTTATGATCGACGAATGTAATTGTTTGATTCAGTACTTTAAATGAAAATGTAATATGAATGAATATACTGTGCTGTTTCACGTGAAAAATAAAATAGGCAAGTGCCTCTGAATTCAGAGACGCTTGCCCGCTTAAATAATGAAATCTAAAATATTAATATCGACGTATTTTCAAAATCAGTTATTAGTTGCAAAAAATTTCTATGGCCGAAGGTGTGATATGAGTCGTGCCTAACTATTTTGCAGTTGAAAATAACATTTAAACGATTGCAAATGGTGTGGTAAAGATAAGTAAGGCAAAAAAGTTAATAAAAAATAGGATGATGTTTAACGTCTTATTACCTTTAAACATTGCTATGATATTAATAATAATTGAGATAACAAAGATAATTGCTCCTGGGAAATACCAAAAGTTAAAGTCAGTGTTGTTATAGATGTTCGTAAACATGGTTGTAAAACATATAAAAATGCTAATGAGTGTGACAATAATTGATAATAAACTGGAAATTGAACACTTCTTCATTTTGTCCTTCCTTTCGATGTCGTTATTTATCAAATGAATCAATAGTCATCGTTTTTTCAACAAACGTGATACTGTGTATACCATTATAAGTAAAAATATATTCATTACAATAGTTTATTTTGAAAAGTTATCCAATAATGAAGAGAAGTAAATGTTGGATGTTTAAAGGAGTTTAAACGAGCTGAAAATAAATAGACATAAAAAAACCACCATCGTAAAAGATGGTGGTTATGTAGAATGTAGACTATTTTTTGAATTTTTTAACGATGTCTACGATAGTTTTAACGACTTCGATGATAGTTGATACGATGCTCATGTTCATGACCTCCTTTCAAAAGGGAAATGTATTTAGAGATGGTTGTTGAATATTCAAAAGCTAACTTATAAAATACGTAACTTTTAAATATTATTTTTGAGTAAATTGATCAATTAAGCCTTTAACAATTTCAACAATTTTAGCGATTACATCTGCCATTTAAATGACCTCCCTTACTAATTTGTTATCTATAGTGTAACTGGAATTTGAATTAAATATGTGCATAGTCCCTAAATTAAAATATCAATGTCTTAAGTGAATGATTCATGTTTTTCACTCAACAGTGAGTTATTCCTAAGTGTTATTTTGTCTTTATACTGTTTACATAAGCTTTACAAAAGGATCTTTGAGTAATTAAGCTTTCAATAATCATTATTATATGATTAATTGAGTCTTATTTTGAGAAGCGTAACCATTGACACTCTTGCTCATTTAAAATATATTAATAGTATTATTCGAAAAGGTAATAACTAAGTCTTGCTTTAGCAATTTTAGGTTGAATAACCTTGATTGATAAAGGGGAAAGAGTTCTTACTTTACTACAAAATGATATAGGCAGCTTATTTAAATAAAGTGTACGATTTATTTATACTCCGTAAGATTTATATACATATTGAGGATAAAAGTGCGAAACACTTGAGTTAAATTGAAGCCTACAATAGTTTAAATTCTTTCATTATGACATATATGAAAGGTTAGCTATTGTAGGCTTTTTATTATTGTTTTAGATATTTTTTGAGATGGAGGATACGCAATGTTAAGTTCAGAGTTAATTTTGTTTATGTTTTTTATTACACTTGCCATTGCTATACTGAGTGGATTAATATTTTTGAATCATCGAGTTCCCATTCAATATATTAAATTTCATATATATTTACTTGCTTTACCTATCATTGCGGGATTAAGTGGATTAATATTTTTCGGTAAAAGGGCGAATGTTGGACCTTTTATAGTTGATCATCTTACTTGGTTAATGATGACATTTATTTTGACTTTAGGCTTTATCATTCAAAAGTTTTCTATGCGTTATTTAATTGGCGACATGCATTACCGTAAATATTTTCCGTTTTTTACATTAATTACTGCATTTGCTTCATTGGCATGGTTAAGTGGAGACTTAAGGTTAATGACCATGTTTTGGGGTGCAACATTATTTGTGTTAACACGGCTCATTAAAGTTAACAAATTATGGAAGGTGCCTAGGGAAGCAGCAAGAATTTCAGCTTGGTCATTTATATTGGCATGGTTGTCGTTATTGATTGCTGTCATTTTATTGTATATCGCTACAGGAGATTGGTATATTCATTCGAATATGTCAGATGATAATGCAATCAATTATGGAATGCGTCTCTGTATCAATTTACTTATTGTTTTAGCTGTGATTATTCCGGCGGCACAATTTCCATTTCAAGGCTGGCTTATTGAATCTGTAGCTGCGCCTACGCCAGTTTCAGCTATTATGCACGCTGGTATTGTTAATGCTGGTGGCGTTATTCTTACACGCTTTTCTCCGGTATTTAATGACGAAATAGCCATTTCACTGTTATTAATTATTGCAAGTATTTCAGTATTGTTGGGTTCTGGAATCAGTCTTGTGCATGTTGATTACAAGAGACAACTTGTAGGTTCTACGATAAGTCAAATGGGTTTTATGTTAGTACAATGTGCGCTTGGGGCATATTCTGCGGCGATAGTACATTTAATATTGCATGGTGTGTTTAAAGCGACATTATTTCTACAATCGGGTTCTGTTGTTAAAAGATTTAACATTCCTACGCCTCCATCTGTTAAAAAATCATATGGCTGGCTTGTATTTGGTCGTCTACTAGCTATTCTTATAGCGATAATATTTTGGTTGAATAGTGATAGACATGCATATGATGTATTAAGCGCTCTTATATTAGCTTGGTCGTTAATGGTGTCATGGAATCAATTAGTTGCTTTTAGTCATGGACTCATCGGAAGAGTCATCGGAGTATGTATGATTATTGTTGTAGCAATTGTTTATATTATTACGCATCATTATTTCTTCACGACATTAAGTAACGTTGATATTCATATTGTTTCACCACCACTCATAAGTATTATTCTATCGATTGCTATTATAGTTTTCGGCAGTATGTTAAGCATATGGGTATCACGGCGAAGAGAATCAAAGGCATTTGCGAAGTTATACTTGTGGCTTATTAAAGTAGGAGAGGCTAAAACCCAATCTATAGAAAGTCATCCATCATATTTAAAACGATTTTAATAAAGGAGGATAGAATTATGCTTCAATCAGATATCAATGAATTAGTCAATCAGGCTAAACGTGTAATTACACCTTTATCACCGATTTCAACATTTGCTGCCCGTAATCCGTGGGAGGGGCTAGAAGATGCTTCGTTTGATCAAGTGGCACGTTGGTTAAAAAGTGTGAGGGATATTGACATTTATCCTAATGCGTCTACTATTCACAGAGCGATTAGTAATAAAGAAATAGATTTAAAAGTATTTGAAGAACGGTTGGATGAAAATCGTGCGCATTATAATAATAGGTCACTATCTGACAGTGATATCAACACATATATTCAAAGAGCGAAAAATTTAAAAACGATTGAAGAAGGTTACTTTAATACAAAAGATAACGAGAAAATGGAAAAATGGGTACAAACTAATTTTAAGGATTATAAGAAAAAAGAAGATGTGATAGCGCAAAGTGCTAGTGTTTTCACAAAGGAAGGTACACGACTTATTGATATTTTAAATGCTCATATGATTAAGTGGTCTAAATTATATGTTGATGACTTTCAATCAAGTTGGACTATGCCAAAAAGAGAAAAAGGATTCTATCATGCCTGGCAACGTTTAGTTAAACATGATCCATTATTCACAAAAAAACAACGACTTACTTTAGCACATTTGCCAAATCAAGCAACCGAAGCAATAGAGTACGCCTTTCAAGAATTAGGAGTAAAAGAAGAACATCGACAATCATATATTGAGAGTCATTTATTATCTTTACCAGGTTGGGCAGGAATCATGTATCATCGGTCACAGACACAAAGTAATGATGCTTACTTATTAACAGACTATGTTGCGATTCGTCTATCAATTGAGATGGTACTTTTAAATGACCACCATACAACATTATTAAAAAAATCTATATATTTTCAAAAAAAGTTAGAGCAAATACGTTATTTGCTATTTAACATACAAATGAATGTTGAGCAGTGGTTAAATCTATCATCTAAAAAGCAACAAGCATACATTGAATTGGGGACACGATTCAGCCCGTTTTATTTTAAAAAGTTATGGTTAGATGCATGGGAAGAAACGCATGAACGTCGATTGGTTGATGAAATTTATCGTGTTCCAACCGAAAATACTGATCAAGCAAAAGCAAAAGTACAACTTGCGTTTTGTATTGATGTACGATCCGAACCGTTTAGAAGACATTTAGAAAGTGAAGGGCCTTTTGAAACAATAGGGATTGCTGGGTTCTTTGGTCTGCCAATTCAAAAAGAAGTACTTGATGAACAATTTGCACATCCATCTTTACCAGTGATGGTAGAACCTGCATATCGTATTAAAGAATATGCTGATCAACATGAAATGAAAATTTATAATCAACAACAACATACACTTACATCTATGTTTTACAACTTTAAATTAATGAAAAACAACGTGTTGCCAAGTTTGCTTTTACCAGAATTAAGTGGTCCTTTTTTAAGTATTGCGACTATAGCTAACACAATTTTCCCTAAAAAAGCAAAACGTATTGTTCATCGATTCTCACAAAAATGGCTACGTAAACCAACAGGTAAATTAACTATTCAGCGTGAGCAAGATGCGTATTCAAAACTACCAATCGGCTTTACTTTAGAAGAACAGATTCAATTTTCCAAAAAAGCATTACAATTAATGGACTTAACAGATGATTTTGCACCACTTATTGTTCTATGCGGACACGGTAGTGAATCACATAATAATCCCTATCATGCTTCATTAGAATGTGGGGCTTGCGGCGGTGCCTCGAGTGGGTTCAATGCGAAATTATTAGCAGTAATGTGTAATCAAGAAAATGTTAGACGTGGATTATTGATGGAAGGAATCGACATTCCAAGACATACAGTGTTTATAGCTGCTGAACATCAAACGTCAGTTGATGAGTTAGAGTATATTTATGTTCCACCTTTAACTACAGAAGCTCAAAATGCCTTTGACGAACTTAAGCATGTGATGCCAAAAGTATGTTATAAAGCCAATTTAGAACGTTTGGCATCGTTGCCAAATATAAAAAACACTGACCATAATCCTAATGCTGAAGCGCATCGTCACGCTAGCGATTGGAGTGAAGTTCGTCCAGAATGGGGTCTAGCACGAAATGCTGAATTCATTATTGGGAAACGTCAAATCACCCAAAATAGTAATCTAGAGGGACGGGCATTTCTTCATAATTATGATTGGACAAAGGATGAAGACGGTGAGATTTTAAATACAATTATTTCTGGGCCAGCACTAGTAGCCCAATGGATTAATTTACAATACTACGCCTCAACCGTGGCACCTCACTATTATGGAAGCGGTAGTAAAACAACGCAAACTGTAACAAGTGGTGTAGGTGTCATGCAAGGAAATGCTAGTGATTTAATGTATGGCTTACCATGGCAGTCAGTAATGATGAATGACAAAGAGGCGTATCACGCACCTATTAGGCTTTTAATTGTTATTCAAGCGCCAGATGCATATATTCAACGTTTGTTAAAACATCATAATCACTTTAGACAAAAGGTTGATCATCAATGGATAAGACTTGCCAGTATTGATGAAAATAATAGTTGGAAAGACTGGTAGGAAATACTCGGTGAGATTAACAATTAAAGATTCATTAGAAGAAATTAAGTTTTTTGATTATTTCAGTTTAATGTTAAACTATAAGTAATCAAGAAATAGGAGTCGTCCAGTTATGAAAAAGACGAAAGGTATTTATGAATCTGAAATTAGTAAAGCCATTACACAATGGGAGAAAGATTTTTTAGGAAGAGGTTCTTTGTCTGTAAAAACAGATATTCTTCGTGATATGGTTATTGTTAGTTTACAAGGTATTTTGACACCTGCTGAATATCGCGTGTGTAAAACGAATGAAGGGCTTTTAAATATTAAACGTACACGTTCTGAACTTGTAGAGTCTGGTGAAGAGGACTTGAGTCGCATTATTAAAGATTTGACTGGACTTAATGTGAAAAGTTTTCATAGTGATTTAAGTACTATTACCGGTGAACGCGTAATGATTTTTAAGTTGGAAGATCGTTTTGATAAAGCATTACATGAGTAATAAATTATTTAACGGTACTATCTTTAATAGATAGTGCTGTTTTATTTTAAATGCAAAAAGTCATTAAAGAAGATGAATAGACGATAACCTATACCCATTAAATTTGGAATCATAATCATAGTAGCGATGAGTTTATCTGATTTAAAGCCAATGATACATAAAATAATTGGAATTATGTAAAGAATAAACAACCATACTAACAACGTATCAAAGTCTGGATGTAATGGAATAAAAAAACGAATTAAGGTAATAAGGAGCGCAATATAAATCAATATTTTTTTAGTAAACAATGTGTCGCCTCCTCATTAAAATTATATTTTATGTTAAATCACATTATACATTATTGTATATGTAATGAGTATGATATTTTGTAGACATTTAAAGTATTCAAGTAAATGTTCTTTAAGTAAAATTAATGATAAAACACTGATATAGTGTAAAATGAGAAAGAATGAATATGTTTGAAGTGAGAAGACATATTACATATTCAAAAGAAGACATAATAACTTAAGTGAACCATATTAAAGAAATAGGTGTTGATATGAATTTTAAATATATGAATATAGCAAAAGGGATAATTCCAATTTTAATAAGCATGATTATTCTTTTAAGCTTTATCTCTACTCATGTGCTAGCGCAAAATCAGTGGTTGAGAATGGTTGATCTTAGCGTACAAGAGTGGTTTAGTAATCAATTTGGGGATCCCAATAGAGTGTTTGGACATGGTTTCATCAACAATATAATGACGTTTTGCGCTACCTTTGGTGATGTTAAGATCATTTTAATTGTGGCTACCATTATTGCAGTGCTACTCACGTTTTACAAGAAGGTTCCACAAGCAATATGGCTAATCATAACGATGACTAGTGGCGCATTGATTAATTATTTAATTAAGCAAACGATTGAAAGGTCAAGGCCCGAGAATCATTTAATTGTTGATACAGGATGGTCTTTTCCTAGTGGGCATTCTAATATTAATACATTATTCTTTTTAATGATTATGATCATTATTATCCCGTTAATCCGACAGCGTGCTTTTAAATTTATAATCACAATTTTAAGTATTGTATTTTGGATTAGCGTTTTAATAAGTAGACTGTATTTTCATGCACACTACTTTTCTGACGTTGTAGGAGGCGTAAGTTTAGCTATTATTTGGGTGTCGTTATTTATATTAGTGTCACCTTTATTAAATTTTTGGGGAGAAAAGTAAGTGAAAGTAGCACGAAAAATTTAAAAATATCATTTTTTAGACGGTCTTGAGAGTGCAGGGCGTCTATTTTATATCAACATCTACATAAATAGGAGTGAATGTAAAAATGAAAGTTAAATCACCACAATCAATCTACTTAAAAGGACATCGTCAACAAGCTGTATTGTTATTACATTCTTTTACGGGAACTGTACGTGATGTAAAACATTTAGCACAACAGTTGAATGAAGAGGGATTTACTTGTTACGTGCCTAGTTATCCAGGCCACGGTTTGCCGCTTAAGGAATTTACCCAACACAATATCAATGATTGGTGGGAACAAGTTACCGCAGCATATCAATTTTTAAGAAATGAAGGATACAGTAGAATTAATGTGACAGGCGTATCATTAGGCGGATTATTTACTTTAAGGTTAGCTGAACATTTTGATTTAGAACGTATAGCTGTGATGTCAGCCCCACATAAAAAGCGTGAAAGCGAGATTGCGTGGCGTCTTGAAAGGTATGGGCATCGAATGAATGAAATTTTGAGTTTAAGCGAAGAAGAGCGTCGTCACCAAATGGAAACCATCTTGTCCTATGATAAAGAAATTGAAGTGTTTCAAGGTGTAATTGATGAAATTATGGCTTATCTTGCAAATATTACAGTACCAGTGAATATTATGTATGGCGAAGAAGATGACCCATTATATGCTCAAAGTGCGCAATACATTTATGATAATGTAAATAGTCAAGATAAAGAACTGCTCAAATTTGAAAAAAGCGGTCATCTTATGACGTATGGCGATCATGCATACAGAGTAGAACAATCTATTATTCAATTTTTCAGTAAATAAAGGAGTGTAGAAATATGAAACGTACATTTTTATTAACTTATACAACCGTATCAGGAAAAACATATACGGAATTTAAAACATTTGAAAATGGTCCCGATTACGATACATGTGTATCACGAATTATAGATGAATTTGATGAATTGGCATACTTATATATTAAAAAAGATGTTGTACATTATATTAATGTTGATCACATTGAAAGTCTAGACATTGAAGAAGTGACAGAGGGACAACACATTACTTATGATTTTGAATAAAAATACAGCATCAATCCATAAATATCAAAAAATGTGTATCTCATTATTCTGACAATATATAGGTACATTGCACATAAAATAAACTCATGATAGAGTAGAACTTAAGCATTTTAACACTTTAGCGCTTTAAAGGGAGTTGGTAATTTGAGTGGTCATTCACAATGGAAGACGTCTACCGGTTTTATATTAGCTAGCGCAGGTTCTGCAATAGGATTGGGTGCAATGTGGAAGTTCCCATATATGGCAGGTATATACGGCGGTGGCGCTTTTCTATTAATGTTTTTAATTTTTACTATATTTGTAGGACTACCACTGTTAATTATGGAATTTACGGTAGGTAAAATGGGTCGTACATATACAACGCAAATATATAAGAAATTAACGGGAAAGAAATGGCTTAATATTATCGGATGGAATGGTAATTTAGCCGTATTTATACTATTTGGTTTTTATAGTGTTATTGGTGGTTGGATTATTATATATATAGGTTATGTCATAGCACAAATCATGGTTTTTAAATCAAGTACGCTGACAAATATTCAATTTGAAACAATCATTAGTAATCCATGGTTGACTGTTTTAGGTCAAGGCATATTTATTTTGATAACAATGGTAATTGTTATGTTAGGTGTTGAAAAAGGTTTAGAAAAAGCTTCTAAAATAATGATGCCTCTATTATTTATCTTTTTAATTATCGTTGTAGCACAATCTTTAACTTTAGAAGGTGCTTTAGAAGGTGTACGTTATATACTGCAACCTCGAGTTGAAGATATGTCTATTCAAGGTGTACTATTTGCGTTAGGACAATCGTTTTTTACGCTGTCCCTAGGTACAACCGGAATGATTACTTATGCAAGCTATGCACCTAAAAATATGACGATAAAGTCTTCAGCACTTTCAATTGTCGTAATGAATATTTTAATTTCTGTCTTGGCTGGATTAGCTATATTTCCTGCGCTTAAAACATTTGGTTACCAACCCCAAGAAGGCCCTGGCTTATTATTTAAGGTTTTACCACTAGTATTTAGCGAAATGACTTTTGGTACATTCTTTTACTTTATATTTTTACTATTATTCTTATTTGCGGCATTAACGTCTTCTATATCATTATTAGAGTTAAATGTATCTAATTTTACTAAAAATGATAATAGTAAAAGACAAAAAGTGGCAATCATAGGTAGTATACTTGTATTTATCATTAGTATCCCAGCAACATTATCTTTTAGTAGTCTAAGTCATTTGCGTTTTGGCGCTGGTACGATATTTGATAATATGGATTTTATTGTATCTAATATTCTTATGCCATTAGGGGCACTAGGAACAACATTAGTGGTTGGCCAATTACTAGATAAAAAATTATTAAAAGAAAGCTTTGGGAAAGACAAATTCAACCTATTTTTACCGTGGTATTATTTAATTAAGTTCATCATGCCTATTGTTATTATTTTAGTATTTATAGTTCAATTATTTTAAGTCATTGAGACGTTATTGATAAAACTAAAACAAACGGTCAATTCCATTTTTTAGTGGAGTTGACCGTTTTACTATATAAAGAATGTTATGTAGTTGATTCGAAATATCTAACACCATTAAACGAGCGAATGTTTAACTATGATCTTAAATTGTTTTCTTAAGCGGAAGATAATGAATGTTAAATAGAAGTGTCTATATTTTCTAAAGTAACATCTTGTTTTTGTAATTCATTCATTAACTTTTGCGACATAGTTGAATTAGTAATAATTACATTTTTGAACTCACAATTTTTGAATTTTACATCTTTAAATGTTGTTCCTTCAATTTCTACATTTTTGAAAGAAACGTTTTTAAAAATGATATCAGTCCATTTTACGCTACGAATGAGATTGCTATCGAACATTGCATTTTGGAATAAAGTACTATTAAATACGGATTGATCAAATGGTGTATTCACAAATGTTGAATCTTTAAATTGGTTTTTGTAAAAATGAACATCTTCGAAAATACAATTATTAAACCCGCACGTTGTAAATTTACAATTACAAATTGCTTCTATATTCTTAAAAATACCTTCATTAAAATTACAGTTTTTAAAACGACTTTTATTAACCTCTAATTCATCATACATAGAATTTCTAAAACTAGATGATGTGTAACGAAGATTCTTATAATTTTCATTGGTAAATACAGATAAAGATAAATCTTGTTTCGTCATAATTAAAGCAGCTCCTTATCATTTCTAGTGTATGTAATTCGATAACTTTTATCGATGTGCTAGCTTATTTACCCCTATCATAACACTTTCGGTATGTATTCTCATATAAACGTAATCAATTATAAAAATACTTATTTTAAATAATGTTTAAATTTCAAATTGATTGTACGTTTTTCAGAAATTGCAAAAACAATGCCGATAAGTTATAATTCATATCTGATAAGTAAGAATTAGCGCTAACATAAATAAAGAAAGTGGGTTAAGTTCAGTGATACTCATTGTTGTCATCTGAACCAAAAATAATGATTGCATACGATTTGATAGGACAAACTCCATTAGTTTTATTAGAAAGCTTTAGTGACGAGAATGTTAAAATATACGCCAAACTTGAGCAATTTAATCCTGGTGGTAGCATCAAAGACCGTCTAGGGAAGTACTTAATTGAAAAAGCAATAGATGAAGGACGACTTAAAGAAGGGGATACAATAGTCGAAGCGACTGCTGGTAATACAGGCATTGGACTTGCTATTGCTTCTAATCGGCACAAAGTAAAATGTATCATCTTTGCTCCAGAAGGATTTGCAGAAGAAAAAATTTCAATTATGAAAGCATTGGGTGCAGATGTTAGACGTACCCCCAAAGCTGAGGGAATGACTGGCGCACAGCAAGAGGCGTTGGCATACGCAACACGATATGGATATTTATATATGAATCAATTCGAAACTAAAGATAATCCTGGGGCATATACACAAACACTTGCCAAACAACTCACAGATGAACTTTCACATATTGATTATTTTGTGGCAGGTGTTGGGTCCGGTGGTACGTTTACAGGAGTTGCACAACACTTAAAAACGTATGATGTAAAAAATTATATTGTAGAACCAGAAGGCTCTGTCTTAAATGGTGGTGTCAGTCATCCTCATGCAACTGAAGGGATTGGTTCTGAAAAGTGGCCATCATTTTTAGAAAAAGAATTAGTAGATGGTATTTTTACTGTTGCCGATAAAGATGCTTTTAATAATGTTAAACTTGTCGCGAATAAAGAAGGATTGTTAGTTGGTAGTTCTTCGGGAGCGGCATTACAAGGAGCGTTGGAATTAAAAAAAAGCATTCAAAATGGTGTGATTGTTACCATCTTTCCAGATGGAAGCGATCGATACATGTCCAAACAAATATTCAACTATAAGGAGAGTTTTAATAATGAATAAAAAAACGCAAATGATACATGGGGGACATACGACAGACAACTATACTGGAGCAGTGACAACACCTATTTATCAAACAAGTACTTATTTACAAGATGATATTGGTGATTTAAGACAAGGGTACGAATATTCACGTACTGCAAATCCTACACGTGCGTCTCTTGAAAGTGTTATTGCTAATTTAGAACATGGTAAGCATGGTTTTGCTTTTGGTTCAGGAATGGCAGCAATTAGTGCAGTTATCATGTTATTAGATAAAGGAGATCACTTAGTTCTTAATTCTGATGTTTATGGTGGCACATATCGTGCATTAACTAAAGTATTTACTCGCTTTGGTATAGACGTAGATTTTGTTGATACAACTAAAATTGAAAACATTGAACAATATATTAAACCTGAAACTAAAATGTTATATGTAGAAACACCTTCAAATCCATTATTGCGTGTGACTGATATTAAAGCATCAGCAAAAATTGCAAAAAAATATGATTTGATATCTGTAGTCGATAATACATTTATGACACCTTACTACCAAAACCCTTTAGACTTTGGTATTGATATCGTATTGCATTCGGCTACAAAATATATTGGAGGCCATAGTGATGTTGTAGCTGGTCTTGTTGCTACTGCTGATGATGATTTAGCAGAACGTCTAGGCTTTATTTCAAATTCTACAGGTGGTGTACTTGGACCTCAAGATAGCTATTTATTAATCAGAGGTATTAAAACGCTAGGTCTAAGAATGGAGCAAATAAACCGAAACGTTGAAGGTATTGTGCAAATGTTACAAAAGCACCCTAAAGTTCAACAAGTATTCCATCCTAGTATTAAGGAACATATGAACTATACTATCCATCAAAATCAAGCAACTGGGCATACAGGGGTAGTATCTTTTGAAGTTAAAGATACAGAAGCGGCTAAACAAGTGATTCACGCAACAAACTACTTTACACTGGCAGAGAGTTTAGGGGCAGTTGAAAGTCTAATTTCTGTACCGGCACTTATGACGCATGCGTCCATCCCATCAGATGTAAGAGCCAAGGAAGGTATTACGGATGGTCTCATTCGTTTATCTATTGGTATTGAAGACACAGAAGACTTAGTTAATGATTTAGAACAAGCCTTAAATACTTTGAGATAATATCACTTATTTAGAGATTAAGATGATGAAATGAAACGTTTTGCATCTTAATCTCTTGTTTTATATTTACTATTGAGTTGCGTAATTTCCACAATTTTTGAGATAAGTAACCAATTGTAGAACATTATTTTTCAGAATATTAATTAATTTTGGAAAAATCAAAAAAGATTGTTGACGGTACGACATCAATTCAATATAATGCAAATATTCAGATAATTTTAATCGGAAATTGGAGGGAGAGATTAGGTGATTGAATTCAAAAATGTTAACAAAGTTTTTCGCAAAAAAAGAGAAACTATTCAAGCTTTGAAAAATGTATCATTTAAGATTGACCAACATGATATTTTTGGTGTTATTGGTTATAGTGGTGCTGGTAAAAGTACATTAGTTCGGTTAGTCAATCAACTTGAGACAGTATCAGATGGTCAAGTTATTGTTGATGGTCATGAGATTGATACATATAAAGAAAAAGATTTACGTGATATTAAAAAAGATATCGGTATGATCTTTCAACATTTCAATTTGCTTAATTCTAAATCAGTCTATAAAAATGTTGCAATGCCACTTATTTTAAGTAAGACAAATAAGAAAGAAATTAAGGAAAAAGTTGACGAAATGTTAGAATTTGTGGGGCTTGCTGATAAAAAAGATCAATTTCCAGATGAATTATCAGGTGGACAAAAACAACGTGTTGCCATCGCAAGAGCATTAGTAACGCATCCTAAAATATTATTATGTGATGAAGCGACAAGTGCTCTGGATCCAGCTACTACAAGCTCAATTTTAAATTTATTAAGTAATGTGAATCGAACATTTGGTGTGACGATTATGATGATTACACATGAAATGAGCGTAATTCAAAAAATTTGTCATCGTGTAGCTGTCATGGAAAATGGCGAAGTGATAGAAATGGGGACAGTTAAAGATGTCTTTAGTCATCCACAAACGAACACTGCAAAAAATTTCGTTTCGACGGTGATTAACACTGAGCCTTCAAAAGAGTTACGGGCCTCTTTTAACTCGAGAAAAGATTCAAATTTCACAGATTATAAACTGTTTTTAGACTCTGAACAAATTCAATTGCCAATATTGAACGAGCTTATCAACGAGCATCATCTTAACGTTAACGTATTATTTTCTTCTATGTCAGAAATTCAAGATGAAACGGTTTGTTATTTGTGGTTGAGATTTGAGCATGATGAGTCATTTAATGATTTTAAACTTACTGATTACCTTTCAAAACGACATATTCGGTATGAGGAGGTTATATAAATATGTTTGGTTCAAGTTTAGATTCATCTCAATTATTACAAGCTCTATACGAAACATTGTATATGGTGACTGTATCACTTGTAATCGGTGCTTTAATAGGTATACCTCTTGGCATCTTGTTAGTGGTAACTAGAAAAAACGGTATATGGTCGAATACAATATTGCATCAAGTATTAAATCCTATCATTAATATTTTAAGATCAATTCCGTTCATTATTTTATTAATAGCCATAGTGCCTTTTACTAAATTGCTAGTTGGCACATCTATCGGCACAACAGCAGCCATAGTACCACTCACGGTTTATGTAGCACCTTATATCGCACGCTTAGTAGAAAACTCATTACTGGAAGTCGATGACGGGATTATTGAGGCAGCTAAAGCAATGGGTGCATCACCTCTTCAAATTATACGTTATTTTTTATTGCCAGAAGCACTTGGTTCATTAATTCTAGCTATAACTACAGCTATTATTGGTCTCATAGGTAGTACAGCAATGGCTGGTGCTGTTGGTGGTGGCGGTATAGGTGATTTGGCTTTAGTGTATGGTTATCAACGATTCGATACAATTGTCATTGTGATTACAGTCATTGTACTTATTATTATTGTTCAAATTATACAAACGTTAGGTAACTTTATCGCTAGGGTTATCCGTAGAAATTAAAATACTAGTAAGTGTTTTATAAATATTTAGGGGGAATTCATTTATGAAAAAGATTTTAAGTTTTTTAATCGTTGCAATTTTAGTTTTATCAGCATGTGGCGGTAATAATGGTAAAAAGGTAACCATAGGTGTTGCATCCAACGACACGAAGGCTTGGGAAAAAGTTAAAGAATTAGCTAAAAAAGATGATATTGATTTAGAAATCAAGCACTTTTCAGATTACAATGTTCCAAACAAAGCACTTAGTGACGGGGATATTGATTTAAATGCCTTCCAACACTTTGCTTTTTTAGATCAATATAAAAAAGCTCATAAAGATACCAATATTGAAGCACTTAGCACTACAGTATTAGCTCCATTAGGTATTTATTCAGATAAAGTTAAGAACATTAAAGATGTTAAAAAAGGTGCGCAAGTTGCTATTCCGAATGATGTATCTAACCAAGCTCGAGCACTTAAGTTATTAGAATCTGCAGGTTTAATTAAGCTTAAGAAGAACTTTGGATTAAACGGAACAACAAAAGATATTGAAAGTAATCCTAAAGATTTAAAAATTAAAGCTGTTGATGCACAACAAACAGCGCGTGCACTTTCTGATGTGGATATATCAGTTATCAATAACGGTGTTGCAACAAAAGCAGGAAAAGACGCTAAAAAGGATCCTATTTATTTAGAAAAAGCAAGTTCAGATGCAGTAAAACCATATATTAATGTTGTAGCTGTCAACTCTAAAGACAAAGATAATAAAACCTACAAAAAAATTATAGAACTTTATCATTCAAAAGAAGCTCAAAAAGCATTAAAAGAAGACACTAAAGACGGTGAAAAACCAGTAGATCTTTCTAAAAAGGAAATCGAAGAAATCGAAAATGAGTTGGCAAAAAAATAATATAAAGTTTTAGCGCAACATTCACCATATAGAAATTTTTAGTCTAGAATTCCAGTTATATGTGATGGTTGCAAAACAATTTTATAGTCAATGACTAAGTTGAAGATATATTTCTATATCTTTCATGGCATTTTACCTTTTTGAAGTGGGATAAAGAATTCATAGCGAATTCTATTCCTACTTCTTTTTTTATTCGAAATGTTGCATTTAGAATCTAGAAATAAGCGTCTGTCCATTTAATATTAATTTGAAAATAGAAAAAACATTACATTCGAAATTGTAAATATAAGGTGCGAAACCATATTAATAATAATTGTGATAAAAAAGACATTGTAATTGACTGCAAAATGTATTAAATTGGATAAATGCAAATATGTTTGAGCGTAGCCCTATTTTTTATTTAAAATAATATTTGTAATCAGAATGTCATCTAAAGCAAACATGCTATACATAATTAAAGAGTATAATATCTTTGTATTGTTAAAACGCGAATAAACAAAACCTAAAGTAGAGGAGGATTTCAAGTGCAAAAAAAATATATTACTGCCATTATTGGAACAACTGCCCTTAGCGCATTGGCATCAACTCATGCACAAGCTGCAACAACGCATACAGTAAAAAGTGGAGAATCTGTATGGTCAATTTCTCACAAATATGGGATTAGTATTGCTAAATTAAAATCACTTAATGGATTGACTTCCAATTTAATATTCCCTAATCAAGTATTGAAAGTATCAGGCTCATCTTCAAGAGCAACGTCAACAAATAGTGGCACAGTTTATACAGTTAAAGCTGGAGATTCATTATCTTCTATTGCTGCAAAATACGGTACAACTTATCAAAAAATCATGCAACTTAATGGGTTAAATAACTATCTTATTTTCCCTGGACAAAAGTTGAAAGTTTCTGGTAAAGCGACGAGTTCCAGTCGTGCAAAAGCTAGTGGGTCTAGTGGTCGTACTGCAACATATACTGTTAAGTATGGAGACTCACTATCTGCAATTGCTAGTAAATATGGGACAACGTATCAAAAAATTATGCAATTAAATGGATTAACTAATTTCTTTATCTATCCTGGACAGAAGTTAAAAGTGCCTGGAGGTAGTTCTAGTAGCTCATCTTCTAATAATACTAGATCAAACGGTGGCTATTATTCACCAACTTTTAACCATCAAAACTTGTATACTTGGGGACAATGCACATGGCACGTATTTAATAGACGTGCTGAAATAGGAAAAGGTATCAGTACATACTGGTGGAATGCAAATAATTGGGACAATGCATCAGCTGCTGATGGATATACTATTGATTATCGTCCTACAGTAGGCTCAATTGCACAAACTGACGCTGGTTACTATGGTCACGTAGCGTTTGTAGAGCGCGTGAATAGCGATGGAAGTATTTTAGTTTCAGAAATGAACTGGAGTGCAGCTCCTGGAAATATGACATATAGAACAATTCCAGCTTATCAAGTGAGAAATTACAAATTTATTCATTAAGAAAATTGTTTAACAATATATAACTATCAAATTAAGCCCATTGATGATTGGATTAAGAATCATCAATGGGCTTAATTATAGTTTTATAAAGATGCTACCAAATCTGTATAATATCGGAAAACTTGACTATTTTAATAAGTCTAAGCTTTGCATAAGTTGTTTGTAATTATTCACTGCGGCGTTATTTTTTAAAGTGTCTTTATTTTTCACTTTTTGTAGTGGGTGCTCAATGATGTTAATCATATGTTTTGATAAACTATCAATATCATTTTTTTCAATGAGATAGCCATTTATCCCGTTTTGAATAATTTCACTTGGACCGTAACGAACGTTATAAGATAGGACTGGACACCCCATTTCTATACTTTCCATAAGTGTTAAGCCAAATCCCTCATATTGACTTGTAAGTAGAGAGGCTTTAGAATTCTTAAATTCTTGTAAAGGTTGATTGGTATATTTAAATATTTTAACTTTATCCGATAATTTTAATTCTGAAATCAAAGTATTCATCAATGGAATTTGATTATCTTCATCTCTACCAAATAAATGTAATTCTGTTTGGTAACCACTTTGCAAAAACTTGTGATAAGCTCTAATAATATGATCAATCTGTTTCTCTGTGCTAAAACGGCCTATATATATAAAGCGATTTTGATTGTTTGAGGAATCTTGTTCTACCTCCGTATCTAATTCGATAAAATGTGGTACTAGTTGGAATTGGTCGTCACTTATATGGAAATGTTGCTGTATATCGTGCTTTTGTTGGTGAGTGAGAACAATATACTTATAAACATTTTTTGATTGATTTAAAGCAAATCGATATGATTTTTTTATTTGGTCCCCTGATAAATGCGAGCTATGTAAAACAAGAATATTTTTTGTTTGGTGCGTTTGTTTAAGTAATGGTTTATCTAAAAATCGAGCATCATTAAAGACGATATCTTGATTTTTGAATCTATTCTGAAAATAAAACTGAGCTAATAATTTATCATTTTTAAAGGTCTTATAAAGTTTTTTATTTCTATATATTTCTACGCCATTAATTTTGCTGTTTGGTTTAGTTTTGAAATATCTCTTGCAGTACATAGAGCCCTCAGTATCAAATAATTCGTCGCTATGTTTTAAAGAAGAGTCATCATAATAATATTCTTTTCTATGAAGTTGGCCGTATAAGTTATATTGATGGCGCTCATATTTCAATCCTGATGTGGGAGAAATGAAGTCCTCATATTCAAGAACATTAGACTGTCCATAATACTTTCGAGATCTCACATGACATTCATTATTATAATAATGAATAAGACCACTCTTTTTTCCTTGCTTATCAATAAGTCCTTTAATCTTTCTAGGTGTTTTAATGTATTTTGGATTCCTAGTAATCAATGTTTTTGGGACTTTAAAAAGTTTGAAATTTGATAACCATTCATACATATTCTCGAATTGTATATTTTCTGTAACTTTGTTTTCTTGTCTGTATTTTTTATAAATACTAGGATAATTACCATGATAATTAGTGGTGAGAATTTTACTTGGAATTTTAAATTCTTCATCTAACAGTTTAATTCGTCTGAGTAAAGCTTGAGTTCTACCACCATGGGATAATGGAAGGGTGGTTGTTACTGTGTATATCATAATTAATTCTCCTTTATTTCAAACTTAAATTATTAGATAAGTTGTATAAATTGTTAATTACTTATGATAAACATTTTTATGAAAATTACAAGAATTTTAATAACTATTCAGAATTTGTACTATATAACCGTGTTTGTGTTTAGTATTAAATGCAATGCTTTGTCACACTATTTTATAATTGTTTAATTTGTTTAAAATAAAAAAGAGGTGAGGAAGAATTTTTAATCTATTCATCTCCCCACCTCTTACTTTAAGATAAAAAGTTTAAAAATGATTAGAACAATATTTTTAAAACTAGTCATCTCATAAGAATATATTTTAATGTTTGGCAACTTATTTTTTCTGAAAAAATTTAATTATCAGTTTTAATTTGTTTAGTGATAGTCATATTCATCTCTAACTTTTTTAAAACTTGTGAATAAGCGTACCCCATTGATTGCAAATGATCCAAGTGCACTTAACTTACGAAGTTTAGATGCAGATTTAATAGAAATGTAAAAATCAATGATTGTTCCAAGTGCGCTTAGACCTAATGATAAATAGACAAGTTGTTTATTCTTAGCATTATAGCGAATTCCGTTATAACCATCTACAATGAATCCTGCTACATTGAATAATCTTGATAAACGTGAAGCGTTTGCTTGTTTAGCCATAAATTATGATTCCCTCCGTATACCATACTTATTTTGAAGATTAAAATATTCGAATGTATGGTTAATTGTCATATTTTCAATTAAATGTAGTTTAGTTAAATCATGTAGTAACTTATTTATGATAACATAATACTAAATATAAGTATGAAATTGAAGATATTTATTATGAATAAGGGTGAATTGATGAATGATTAAATGTGTTTGCTTGGTTGAAGAAAAGAATCATCAGTTACTACTTGTACAAGTTCGACATAGAGATAAGTATTATTTCCCGGGTGGTAAAATTGATGAGGGTGAGAGCCTTGTGGAAGCTTTACAGAGAGAATTGAAGGAAGAATTGCGCTTAGAATTAGCTAAAGATGAATTAGAATTTATTGGAACTATTGTCGGAGAAGCCTATCCACAACCTAATATGTTGACTGAACTTAATGGATTTAAAGTTAATCGAGCTATAGATTGGTCAAAAATTGAAACCGATCATGAAATTACTGACATGAAATGGTTCGATATCAATGACAGTGAAAATATAGCGCCTGCAGTGAATACGTGGATTAAGGAATTTATCAATGATTAATAGATAGGGTTTAAATATTAACATCATATTACGCAACTCAATTTCTATTGATGTGAAGTTTTGATAATATCAAGTTTATGAAAGCGCGCTAATTGAATATTTAAACTGTGCTCATTATAGAAGCCATTAACCTAACCTAGTTGTGCAGGTACATAGATGACTGAATCTTTCTGAGTGAAAAGATTAATGGTTAGACAGTATATGAAAAAACCTATTTGCTATATTATTTTGGCGATGCATTATAGAAAGTTAATGTTGAGCAAAAGTTGTCGGTGAAAAGTGAGTAAGTTGTTACACAGATGTGAGAAAGATATATTTTCATGGGTTAAAGAATTTACGTACACTATCAAATATAAAAAAGAATATGACGAATATTTATTAAAAATGCAATTACTTTAAATTAGGTTTATACATTAAGAATAATATTAAACATCCCATCGCCATATAATAATTAAGTTAAATTGTTTGATTATCAACGCTCGCTTTAATTATTTAAAGGCGATGGGAATATTTTATTTATTTTGTTGATTCGTAAGAGTCTTCTTCTGACTGACATGTTTAATCATAAATGCTGTAATCCATGCAGTAATGGGAATGCTAATTGCAACGGCGATACCACCAAGTAAAATAGCTATAAATTCCTGTGTGAATATCTTCGAATTAATGATGTGTCCAAATGAATATTTTAATTTAAAGAACCAGAAGAATAAAGTTAATTGTCCTCCGAAAAATGCTAAATAAATGGTGTTGGCAGAAGTTGCTAATATCTCTCTACCCACACGCATACCAGACTGAAATAATTGATGCTGATTTAAATTTGGATTAGTCTCATTTAGTTCATACATAGGGGAACTAATTGTTATTGCTAAATCAATGACTGCAGCTATCACTGCAAGAACAATTGTAAATACCATAAATTGTACCATATTAATACCAATATTCATTGAATACACATATGTTTCATCCTGCTGTTCGGTGGCAAAACCTTGTAAGTGACCCATCTCAACTGAAAAGTATATCATGAGTATTAATATAAGTATTGTTACTAAAGTACCTAGAAAAGCCGCTTGTGTTTTTACATTGTAACTATTTAATACAAATAAATTAATTGCGGCTATGATAAAGCAAAATATAAATGTGACAAGATAGATTGGCACACCATATATAATTAAAAGAATACTTATTACAAGAATGATAAAATTTAAAAACAAAGTGAAAAAAGAAATGAGTCCTTTTTTACCTCCGAAAATAACCATTATCAACAATAATAAGAAACCTAAAATAGTAATTGCACTCATTGATTAACACCTCGCAGTTTAAACCATAGTTCCATTAAAGCAATTGTTATAGGAATAGTTAAAACGATACCTATCCCACCAGTTAATGCTCGAGCAACTTCTAATGACCAATTCATCGAAATAGTATAAGTAATAGTGTTAGCATTTTTTAAATAAATTAGAAACATAGGTAAGCTACCAGATAGATATGAAAAGAGAAGTATATTAGTCATTGTTCCCATTATATCCTGACCGATATGTCTTCCGGCAAGAGCCCAACGTTTCATGGAAATTTGAGGGCTACGTTTTAAAATTTCGTACATCCCACTTGCAATAGTAATAGAAACATCCATCACTGCTCCAAGTGTACCTATTAGTACGGAAGCTAGAAAGACATCCTTAGGAGGGAGAGTAAGGAAAGTGATTGTTTCGTATTTTATTCCATTTCCCCCGGTAAATTTGATGATGACTTCGGTAATTCCAACACATAAGAACGTACCAATCAGCGTACTTACAATAGTAATTAAGGTTCGGCTATGCCAACCTGTTACAAGTAGTAAAGTGAAAGAAGTGGAAATGATAATAGCACAAGTCATCAAAAAGAATAAACTTATAGCCCCATATTGATCATGTATTAAAATAGCTCCCATAACGGCAATGGTATTAACGATAAGAGATAATATAGATTGAAGTCCTACTTTTTTTCCTACAACTAAAACAGTAAGTAAAAATAAGCCGGTTATTATGACAACAATAGTATCTCGTTTTTTCTCTATAATAGTTGCGTCTTTAGGATTTTTAGAAATATGTAAAAGAACCTTGTCATTTTTGGAAAATGATTCTGAATCAGCTTGAGATTTCACATATTGGTGGGGAATCGTCGTTGTTTGCCCCTTGAATTCACCATTTAGAATCTTGAATGTTATCTTCTCTTTGTACTTAATATCTTTATTTTTGTGCTCGTCTGTTACCTTTTGTGATTGGATATCAGTAATTTGAGTGATTTGTCCTATAGGCATATTATAAAATCTATCGTTAAAAAACGTGAATATTAACGTACCTAAAAACAGGCAACTAAAGATTATCATCATCCAAGTAAAAGGTGTTTTAAAAAAATTCTTGGATTGCATCTTAAAACCTCAATTCTCAACTTGATAATCATATTGATATAGTGATTATACGACCTTTTATGATTGAACTCAAAAAGTTATCAATGAAATGTTTATGTTGAAGAGTGATAAAGTTTTGCAAAGATAAGATGAATGGTTAATATATAGTCGATTTATTTAATAATGTGCAAATTAAATTCCATGCTATATTAATGTCGTTTTTCTTGTTATCTTTTCGCATAACTACACATAGCATTCGTTTTAATTCTGTATGATTTAAAGGGATTTTAGTCCAATTTACGTGATCATATAGTAAAGAATTTTGACTAGAAATAATAAATCCCTTATTATGACTCAAAATATGTTGAGCGAGTTTCATATCTGAAATCATTCGTACTTGTGCCTTAGTCTTTTCAATCAATTTACTTTTTATTGAGCTTGTCATTGGTTCGAGACAGTATAGTGATTGATTTGTAAATTGAGATAGCGGGGGATGTACAGTCATAGCTAGTGGATGTGATTTGGGCACATACATATAATAATTTTCTTCAAATAAAGGCATGACGCGTAAATGTGTTTCCCGTTCTAACACAGGAGTAAATTCAGTGATTGCAAGATCCAATTGATTGGAAAGGATTTGATCTAATAATTTATCATGTTTTGTAAGTTGCGGAATCATGGTACTGTTACTTTGTTGTTCAAATGTTTGAATTAGGGGAAGAATCATTTGAGAGGCATCACTTTCTTCATATCCAATATAAATTGTCTGTTGGTTATGTGATACGTGTTGTTGAAATGAGTGAATGGTTTTATCCATTAATTCTAGTATTTGAGTTGCCTGTGAGAGTAACTGTCTACCTTCAACAGTTAATATGATATTTCTCCCACTTCTTTTAAATAATGTCACCCCCAATTCTTTTTCGAGTTGAGTGATTTGACGACTAATCGCAGACTGTGCAATGTTTAGTTCTAATGCCGCATCTGAAATATGCTCTCGACGTGCAACCTCTACAAAGTATCTAAGTTGTTTTATATCCATAGTTGATTTCCCTCCATTCAATAAAATAAATACTGTCTTATTCTAAACCTAGTATATCAGTATTTTTTACAATCGTTCTAATAATTAGATGAATTTAATCTAATTTATATATTGAACAGATAAATAAATTACATTATAGTAATTACTATCAAACAAAATTGTCAGAAAATTCTAATAAGGGAGTGTGCATCATGTACAATGAGAAATTAAAAAAGGGACTATACGATTATCGTGAAGAGCATGATGCGTGTGGTATTGGATTTTATGCCAATATGGATAATAAAAGATCTCACGATATTATAGAAAAATCTTTAGAAATGTTAAGACGGTTAGATCATCGTGGTGGAGTAGGTGCCGATGGTATTACTGGTGATGGTGCAGGAATTATGACGGAGATACCATACCAATTGTTCGAACAATTAACAGAATTCAAAGTTCCCGGCGAAGGATATTATGCCGTGGGATTATTTTTTTCTAAAGAGAAAGTTAGAGATTCAATTCACGAAGAGATGTTTAATCAATATTTTGAAAGTGAAGGTTTTAAAGTCATTGGATATAGAGATGTGCCAGTAGATACTCGCGCTATTGCTCAACATGTTGCAGATACTATGCCTTATATTCAACAAGTATTTGTTGACATCACAGGTGTAAAAGAAGTTGAAAAACGATTGTTTTTAGCAAGAAAGCAAATTGAAAAATATAGTGAAACACAATCCATAGATTTATATTTTACAAGTCTCTCTCATAGAACGATTGTTTATAAAGGTTGGTTACGTTCGGATCAAATTAAAGGCTTATATTTAGACCTACAAAATGAGGCATATCAATCAAAATTAGGACTTGTACACTCCCGCTTTAGTACTAATACATTTCCAAGTTGGAAACGTGCACATCCCAATCGCATGCTTATGCACAATGGTGAAATTAATACCATTAAGGGTAACGTAAACTGGATGCGAGCACGCCAAAATAAACTAGTTGAAACATTATTTGAAGATGAGAAAGATAAGGTGCATTTTATTGTTGATGAAGATGGTAGTGACTCATCAATAGTTGATAATGCGTTAGAGTTCTTATCATTAGCAATGGAGCCTGAAAAAGCAGCGATGTTATTAATTCCAGAGCCATGGTTATACAATGAATCTAACGATAAAAAAGTTCGCTCTTTCTATGAATTTTATAGTTATTTAATGGAGCCATGGGATGGACCAACTATGATTTCCTTTTGCAATGGAGATAAGATAGGTGCATTGACTGATAGAAATGGATTAAGACCTGGGCGTTATACAATAACTAAAGACAATTTTATTGTTTTTTCTTCCGAAGTAGGTGTCATTGATGTTCCAGAAGAAAATGTAGCATTTAAAGGACAACTTAATCCTGGAAAGTTATTACTTGTAGACTTTTTGCAAAATAAGGTTGTAGAAAATAATGAGCTAAAAACTAATATTGCTAATGAGTTGCCCTACGAACAATGGCTAAAAGATTATAAAAATAAAAATGATTTAGATAATATTTATTACCAATCTTCCGACTGGGATGATCAAACACTCTTCCGCTTACAGAAACAATTTGCTTACACTAAAGAAGATATCAATAAATATATGACAGATTTAGTCATCAATAAAAAAGATCCCATCGGAGCGATGGGATATGATGCACCTATTGCAGTTCTTAATGATAAGCCTGAGTCACTATTTAATTATTTTAAACAATTATTTGCACAAGTTACCAATCCACCCATCGATGCTTATCGAGAAAAGATTGTAACTAGTGAACTTTCATATTTAGGTTCAGAAGGGAACCTCTTATGTCCTGATGAATCAGTTTTAGAAAGAATTCAATTAAAAAAACCAGTTTTAAATGAAGCGCAATTATCATCAATCGATCATTCGTATTTTAATGTAACGTATTTATCTACACTTTATACAGGTGATTTGGAAAGTAGCTTAAATGAACTAGGGAACCGAGCAATACAGGCTGTACATGAAGGTGCGAAAATTTTGGTGTTAGACGATACGTCTTTAACTCACGAAAATAGTTATGCAATGCCAATTTTATTAGCGTTAAGTCACGTGCATCAATTATTAATTCGAGAAGGATTAAGAATGGAGACCAGCCTCATTGCGCAGTCCGGTGAAACACGAGAAGTTCATCACGTTGCATGTTTACTTGGTTATGGTGCAAACGCTGTAGTTCCATATTTAGCGCAACGAACGATTGAACAATTAACGCGTCAAGGTCAACTTTCAGGAACTGTCGCTGAAAATGTTGCTACGTATACCAATGTATTGTCAGAAGGCGTTATTAAAGTGATGGCTAAAATGGGCATTTCTACTGTACAAAGTTATCAAGGAGCACAGATATTTGAAGCGGTAGGTTTATCGAATAGCGTCATTGAAAAATATTTTACAGGTACACAGTCAAAATTATCTGGTATAAGTATTGAACAAATAGACAAAGAGAATAAAGCGAGACAAAGTGATGATTCTGATTATCTTGAATCCGGAAGTGTATTCCAATGGAGACAGCAAGGTCAGCATCATGCATTTAATCCTCGTACGATTTTTTTATTGCAGCATGCATGTAGAGAAAATGATTACGAGTTATTTAAAAAATTCTCCAAAACTGTAAATTTAAAACGTACGGATCATATTAGACATTTATTAGAATTCAAGACACGCCAATCTATTGATATTAGTCGTGTTGAACCAGCAAGTGAAATCGTAAAACGTTTTAATACAGGAGCAATGAGTTACGGCTCTATCTCAGCAGAGGCACATGAGACGTTGGCTCAAGCTATGAATCAAATTGGAGGTAAAAGTAATAGTGGAGAAGGTGGAGAAGATTCTTCACGTTACGAAATTCAAAAGGATGGAAGTAATAAGATAAGTGCGATTAAGCAAGTTGCATCAGGTCGTTTTGGGGTGACGAGTGATTACTTGCAACATGCAAAAGAAATTCAAATTAAAGTCGCACAAGGCGCTAAACCAGGGGAAGGTGGACAACTACCAGGTTCAAAAGTATATCCATGGATTGCTGAGACTAGAGGTTCGACACCAGGTATAGGATTAATTTCACCACCACCACACCATGATATTTATTCAATTGAGGACTTAGCACAGCTCATTCATGATTTAAAAAATGCAAATAGAAGAGCTGATATTGCAGTTAAGCTTGTATCAAAAACTGGCGTTGGAACTATAGCTTCAGGGGTAGCTAAAGCTTTCGCCGATAAAATTGTTATAAGTGGTTATGATGGAGGTACAGGTGCATCGCCTAAAACAAGTATTCAACATGCAGGTTTGCCATGGGAGATAGGCCTTGCCGAAACACATCAAACACTTAAATTAAATGATTTGCGTAGTCGCGTAAAATTAGAAACGGATGGTAAGTTACTGACGGGTAAAGATGTAGCTTATGCTTGTGCGCTTGGTGCAGAAGAATTTGGTTTCGCAACAGCACCACTTGTTGTTTTGGGGTGTATTATGATGAGGGTTTGTCATAACGATACGTGTCCAGTAGGGGTTGCAACACAAAACAAAGATTTAAGAGCTTTGTTTAGAGGTAAGGCACAGCATGTAGTTAACTTTATGTATTTTATAGCTGAAGAATTACGTGAAATTTTGGCTTCACTTGGTTTAGAAACAGTAGAAGAGTTAGTAGGAAGAACAGATCTTCTTCAACGTTCGACGCAATTGAAACCAAATAGTAAAGCAGCTTCGCTTCAAATAGAACGTTTAATAGAACAATTTGACGGGGTTAATACGAAAGAGATATCACAAAACCATCATCTTGATGAAGGATTCGATTTGAATTATCTGTACCCAGACGCACGCTATAGTATTGAAAACGGGCACTCTTTTACCGGAAATTATGTTGTTAATAATGAACAGCGAGATGTAGGTGTAATTACAGGTAGTGCGATAGCTAAACAATATGGAGAAGAAGGATTACCTGAAGATACGATACTTGCTTACACTGAAGGTCATGCAGGTCAAAGCTTAGCTGCATATGCACCACGCGGATTAACAATCCATCATACCGGTGATGCTAATGACTACGTAGGTAAAGGATTGTCCGGTGGAACTGTCATCGTAAATGCTCCAAATAGTCAACGTGAAAATGAAATTATAGCAGGAAATGTAAACTTTTACGGGGCTTCTAGAGGTAAAGCGTTTATCAATGGTAAAGCTGGTGAGCGTTTCTGTATCAGAAATAGTGGTGCAGATGTTGTAGTAGAAGGTATTGGTGATCATGGACTTGAATATATGACAGGGGGACATGTCATTATCTTAGGAGATGTTGGAAAGAACTTTGGCCAAGGCATGAGCGGGGGCGTAAGTTATATTTTCTCTTCTGACGTGGAGAAATTTAAAAAGGTTAATGCGCTTGAAACTTTAGAATTCAGTAGCATACGTTTTGATGAGGAAAAATCTCTTATCAAAGACATGCTTGAAGCACATTTTAAGCATACACGTAGTAACAAAGCACGCCAATTACTTGACCAATTTGACAATATTGAAAAGTTAGCAATTAAAGTTATTCCGAAAGATTACAAATTAATGATGCAAAAAATTGATTTGAAAAAACGTCAAATGGAACGTGAAGATGAAGCAACACTGGCAGCGTTTTATGATGACAGAGAAACAATTGAACAAGAGCTACAGCCAGCAGTCATTTATTAAAGAAGTGAGGGATTATCATGGGCGAATTTAAAGGATTTATGAAATATGATAAACAGTCGCTATCAGAATTGTCTTTGGTAGACCGTCTTTCGAATCATGAAGCGTTTCAACAACGCTTCACTAAAGAAGATGCTTCGATTCAGGGTGCGCGCTGTATGGATTGTGGAACACCTTTTTGTCAAACTGGGCAATCTTATGGAAGAGAAACAATAGGATGCCCTATTGGTAATTATATACCTGAGTGGAACGACTTAGTCTATCATCAAGATTTTAAAGCTGCTTACGAAAGATTGAGAGAGACGAATAATTTTCCTGAATTTACAGGAAGAGTTTGTCCTGCACCATGTGAGCAATCATGTGTTATGAAAATTAATAGAGAATCCGTGGCGATTAAAGGTATTGAACGTACAATTATTGATGAAGCATATGAGAATGAGTGGGTTCATCCCGCATATCCTGAAGATCATAAAGACCAACGAGTTGCTATCGTAGGTAGTGGTCCAGCGGGACTTACAGCAGCTGAAGAATTAAACTTTAAAGGCTATAAAGTTACTGTTTATGAAAAGGCGCATGAACCAGGCGGCTTGCTAATGTATGGTATACCAAATATGAAACTAGATAAAGACGTAATACGTCGACGTGTATCACTTATGAAAGATGCTGGGGTTTTATTTAAAACAGGCGTTGAAATTGGCGTCGATGTGAGCCGTGAAACACTTGAAGAAAATTATGATGCTATTATTTTATGCACAGGTGCTCAAAATGCGAGAGATTTACCATTGGAAGGACGAATGGGCTCTGGTATTCATTTTGCAATGGACTATCTTACTGAACAAACACAGTATCTAAATGGTGAGATTGAAAGTTTGAGCATTACTGCTAAAGATAAGAATGTAATTATTATAGGTGCTGGTGATACTGGTGCAGACTGTGTAGCGACAGCATTACGTGAAAACTGTAAATCTATTGTTCAATTTAATAAATATACGAAACAGCCTGAAGAGATTACTTTTGAAAGTAATACTTCCTGGCCATTAGCAATGCCTGTTTTCAAAATGGATTATGCGCATAAGGAATATGAAGCTAAATTTGGTCAAGAACCAAGAGCCTATGGTGTACAAACAATGCGCTATGATGTTGACGAGTTAGGAAATGTTAAAGGCTTATATACACAAATATTAAAAGAAACGCCTGATGGCATGGTGATGGAAGATGGACCAGAACGATTTTGGCCGGCTGATTTAGTCTTATTATCTATAGGGTTTGTTGGTACTGAAACCACTGTTCCGCATGCGTTTGATATACACACCGAGCGTAATAAAATTGTAGCTAATGATACAAATTATCAAACTAATCACGCTAAAATATTTGCTGCAGGAGATGCAAGACGAGGTCAGAGTTTGGTTGTTTGGGCAATAAAAGAAGGTCGTGAAGTAGCACATTCTGTTGATCAATACTTAAGTAAAGAAGTTCTAGTGTAAACTCAAGAATAATTATATTGACTTTTAATTAAAGTCATTATATTATTGTTATTGTGTTAATTGGAGGAATACCCAAGTCCGGCTGAAGGGATCGGTCTTGAAAACCGACAGGGCCTTAACGGGCCGCGGGGGTTCGAATCCCTCTTCCTCCGCCATTAGAATTTAAATTCCAAGACTAATAGATACCGAAGAGGCTGGGACATAATTCCTAGCCTCAGATTTTTTATATACTCTACTTCATAATCATTTCAATGACAGCTCTAATATTTTCACCTATATATTTATCAACATGTTGAGCAAGGTAATAGTGACGTTTCACATTTAAAGTTGTTATCATTAATTTTTCATAATCTTCTGGATGAAGTGCTGATTTTGAAATAATTGCAAACCCATTTCCAGCCTCTACCATTTGTTTAATAATCTTAATATTGTTAATTTCTATCAAATATGGATTTAATTTCAACTCAGAAAGACCTACTTCCTGATAAAACCTTGTTCCAGACCCTTTTTCTCTAACGAAACATATATCCATTCTAGGTTGAATCGATTTTTTGTAAATATACACCATTTCGTCTTCCATTATTTCCTTACATTTTATTGCATTGTCTTGAATTTCCTTTTCTACAATACCTATATCTACTCTGTTGTGTTTAATATCATTTATAACAGAATCTGAATTATTAACACGTAAATGAATATGTAACTTAGGGTATTGTTGCATAAGACTGGTAAGCTGTTCTGATAATAAATATTCACCATATGTATAACTGCTTCCAATTGTTAAGGTGCCTGAGATGATTTCAGATTCCGATGTTAAGTTTTGCCATAATTCTTGTTCAATACTTTCCCGTTGCAATGCGTATTGTAATAGCTTTTCGCCATCTCTAGTTAGTTTTAAATATGGAGATTTAAATTCAAATATTTTAACATTATATTTTAATTCTAAACGTTTAATATCACGACTCACAGAAGGCTGCGAAGTATATAAATTTTCTGCTGCTCTAGTAAAACTTTCTGTTTTCATTACTTCAATTAATACCTTATACGGATCCATGCATCATTCTCCTTTAATTCTAATATAACATTTTTGATATATATACTATACTTATTATTTATTTAACGCTATAACAATAACGTGCTAAGATTTCATATCGAGGTGAAAGTACATATGAAATCAATAACGCAGGCTTCATTTATGAAAGGTATTATGTTTACATTTACGATTGCAATAATCAGTTATATATTAGCTAAATTTCCTATTTTACATACGATTGGGGCGTTAGCTATTGCCATCATTTTTGCGATGATATACCGCCAAGTCATAGGTTATCCTGAGCATATTCGCCCAGGTATTACGTTTGCATCGAAACGTTTATTAAAATTTGCGATTATCTTATATGGGTTAAAATTAAATATGGGAGATATTCTAGGTAAAGGTTGGAAATTACTACTTATTGATATTATCGTAATTATCTTTTCAATAAGTTTAACTTTACTTTTGAATCAAATTATTAAAGGAAATAAAGATATCTCTATACTACTTGGTATTGGTACAGGAGTATGTGGAGCTGCAGCTATTGCAGCTACAGCACCAATCTTAAAATCTAAAGAAAAAGACATTGCAATAAGTGTAGGTATTATTGCACTAGTTGGAACTATATTTGCACTTATTTATACAGCTATCGAGGCTATTTTTAACATACCTACTATAACTTATGGTGCTTGGACAGGTATCAGTCTACATGAAATCGCTCAAGTCGTTTTAGCAGCAGGTATTGGCGGGTCGGAGGCAATGACATTTGCTTTACTTGGAAAATTAGGTCGTGTGTTTTTACTTATTCCATTAAGTATTGTCTTAATTTTGTATATGCGTTATAAGTCACACTCAAGTCAAGTACAACAAAAAATCGATATTCCTTACTTTCTAATTGGATTTATTATAATGGCTTGTATCAATACATTTGTTCCTATTCCTTCATTACTTATGAATATTATAAATGTTATTACAACGTTATGTATGTTAATGGCGATGGTTGCTCTAGGATTGAATATCGTTTTAAAAGAAGTTATTTCAAAAGCACTTAAACCATTCATTGTGATCTGTATAACTTCAATTTGTCTGTCTGGTGTGACTCTCTTAGTTACGTCTATAATGTTTAAATAAGGTGACATGTTATATGTTTATATTTAAAATAAAAAACATACTAAGATTAGCTATGAAGAAATCTATGACGATAGATTTTTTCATAGCTATTTTTTATAGTTATAGAGAGAAGTAGACTGTCCAGACTCTTGGATTTTAAATCCGTATAAAAAACAAGTCAGCTTTACTCTCGCCTTTTGAAATTCGTTTGTAGTATGTTGGGTTCTTGAAACCGTGTATAGGAAAATGAAATGAGAA